>Ga0126371_10000191_pt1 | contig 46971 bp, 42 predicted proteins | sample PanSoiMetaPlot_4_FD_110145 | JGI IMG/M metagenome (GOLD analysis project Ga0126371, IMG submission 110145) | Tropical forest soil microbial communities from Panama - MetaG Plot_4 | ecosystem: Environmental > Terrestrial > Soil > Tropical forest > Bulk soil | place: Panama | collected 2016-02-17
CGATGATCAGAATGATCGCCACGACGATCAGCAATTCGATAAGCGAAAAGCCCTTCTGCTTCTTCATGAGATCTCCTTGAACATGAGAGAGTAGAGTTTAGTGCCAGAGCACGTCTTGGTAAATGCAGGACCCATGCCAAACCAGGGGAGTTCACTAGTACAGTTTCCAGACTATTTAACTCTTGCCTTATCTGTCAGTTTGCGTAGGTTAAACGGTACCTGAGCGCCCCTTCCGGCAAAGGACAGGCCGCTCAATTCTAAAACTAACTGTTTCCGCCTACCGGCATTGACAAATTTCGTCACTATTCTATCCTTGCTGATATTTCAGAGGTTGTGTTTCTTCGCGTAGTGGCGGAACGACCGGTAGCTGATCTTCAGCAGCTCTGCCGCCTTAGTTCTCACCCCATCTGCCTTGGTCAGGGAAGCTTGCAAATATCGCCGCTCGGTCCCCGCCACCACTTGCTCGAAATCAATTCCTTCTTCGGGAATGTGCACGCTGTCAGTCTGATCGAGCGAAGCCGCTACTGCCGGACTCAACCCATTCACGCGATCCGGCAGTACCCTGGCGCTAATCTCCGATCCGCTCTCGAGCGCCACTGCGCGCTCGATTGTGTTTTCCAACTCACGGACATTTCCCGGCCAGTCGTAAGACTCGAGCAAGCTCATCGCTTCCGGAGAAATCCCGTGAATCGGCTTTTCCATCTCCTTGCGAAAGCGTTCCAGAAAATGCCGTGCCAGAAGGGGGATATCCTCCCTACGCTCGCGCAGCGCCGGCACGTGAATCGGAATCACGCTCAACCGGTAATACAAATCTTCCCGAAACTCCCCAGCGGTAATCGCTTTTTCCAGATCCTTATTTGTCGCTGCGATCACACGCACGTCTACATCGATTTCTTCCGTGCTCCCGAGCGGCCGAACCTTGCCTTCCTGCAGCACGCGGTAGAGCTTTACCTGCATCGCCAGGTTCATGTTGCCGATCTCGTCCATGAACAGGGTCCCGCCGTGCGCCGCCTGAAACAATCCCCGCCGGTTCTCGTTGGCACCCGTGAATGCGCCTTTTACGTATCCGAACAATTCCGACTCAAGAAGCGTCTCGGGAAACGCCCCGCAGTTGATCGTGATGAACGGCGTCTGCGACCTCGCGCTGTTTTCGTGGATCGCTCGTGCCACCAGTTCCTTGCCCGTTCCGCTCTCTCCGGTAATCAGCACGCGGCTGTTCTGCGGCGCCACGGTCTGAATCAAGTCGAAGATGGCCTTCATTTTCGGGCTTTGCCCGATGATGTTGTCGAGACCGGTCAAACGCCGCAACTCCCGACGCAGGTAACCCGCCTCCTTCCGCCACTGCAGGTTCTGGGACACCTCCGTCACTGCCCGTCGCAACTGGTCCACGTAGTTGTGGTCCTTAATCACAAAGCGGTCCGCGCCGGAGTTCAGAGCATCAACTGCCGTATCCAGGTCAGGTAGCGCGGTCATCAGCAGAAAAAACGAATCGGGCGCAATCTCTTTGGTAAACCGCAACAGGTCCAGCCCACTGCCGCCCGGCATGCGAATGTCCGATATCACGATGTCGAACAGCGACCCTTCCAGCTTGCGCTTAGCGGCGTCTACGCTGTTCGCCAGCTCCACGCGGTGCCCTTCTTTGCGAAAGGTAATCTCCAGAAGTTCGCACAGCGATTTCTCGTCGTCCACCACCAGGATGTGCGCTGCTTCCTTCTTCGTTTCTCTTGCCGCTGTTTTTGTCGCCTGCATAGCGCCTCATTCAATACGCGGGAGTTCCACTACGAACTCCGCGCCTTTCTCTTTTTCGCTGTGAACCGAAATACGTCCGTTATGCGCCTGTACGATCTGGTAAACGATAGCCAGCCCGAGGCCGGTCCCACCTTCGAAATTCGATTGCAGCGGTTCGAAAATTTTCGCTCGCTGCTGCGGGTCAAGCCCGATCCCAGTATCCCGGAACGAAATCCGCAACCAGTCGGTTGCGCGCTCAATCGCTACCCTCAGCGTTCCGCCCTGCGGCATCGCCCGAACCGCGTTGTCGCAGAGGTTCCAGAACACCTGCTTGATCTTGTTTGGATCCACGCGCGCCAGCGCCGATTCGCCGTTGAACGCCCGCACGATCTGGAGCTTCTCTGCCGCCCCCGGCTTCCGCTCGACCAGTGTCAGCGTTTCATCGAGCAATGGCCGGATGTCGGCCTCTTCAAAAACGAACGATTTCTCACGCGAATAATTCAAAAAATCCGTAATGATCTGGTTCAGGCGTTCCGATTCACGGCCCACAATGTTCACAAGATGTTTCTCGTCCTCCTCAAGGGGCACCAGCCGCCCCAGTTCCTTCACAGCGCCCGCCATGGCCGTCAACGGCTGCCGGATCTCGTGGGCAATCGCAGCTGAGAGCCGCCCGACCGCCGCCATGCGCTCCTTGGTGGCCACTTCCTGTTCCAGCCGCCGCAGCTCGGTCAGGTCCTGAAAATTGAATACGTACCCGCTGCGCTGCGCGTCTCGCGTGCGCAAAGGTGAAACCGATATTCCCAAAAAACGCTTCTGCCCGCCGGGAATCTTCACCTCGATTTCCCGCCGCAACGACAGCTTCTCCGGCAGCGCCTGCATATTCCCCTGCCAGAACTCTTCGCTTACCTCGCGGATCTCCCGCCCGCGCAACTCCGCAAATGTCCGTCCCAGAATCTCTTCCCCGGTGCGGTTCAATAGCAGGATGTGCCCGTCGAGATCTGTCGTCACCAGCCCACCCCGCATCGAATGAATGATGTCCGCGGTAAAATCCTGCAACTCCAGCAGCTCTTCCCGCTTCTCCTCAAGTTCCGTGCTCTTCGATCGCAGTGAGTGAGAAAGTAAGCTCGCCAGATAGGCAATTGCCAGAAAGCCAAACGAGTTGCTCAAGAACCACATGCGCAGGCTTTCCGCGGTTGGCGCCGCCAGCGATGTCTGCGGCAGCTTCCCCAGGTGCACGAGTTCGGTCAGTATTCCGAGGCACGCCAGACACGATACTGCGGTAATAAACGCCGCTTGCCGCCTGAACAGGATGCTCGCGACAATGATGACCAACAGGAATAGCGAGGTGAAGTTGCTGTCTTGCAAGCCCGTCGAGTACACGATCCCGCTGACCATGGCCACGTCGCAGGAGACCTGCAACCCGCCGAGCCACGTCGCCTCGGGCAGCAAGCGCACCAGAATCAGCTGCAAAATTCCAATCGTGATCCACAGAATGACAATCGGTAGGAAATACCGCGGCGAAGCGGGCGTCGGCACGTATTGCGGCCAGACCACCCCGACCGCCAGAATCAGAGCGATCAACAAAAGTCGGACGCGCGTGAGCCAGTCCACCCACTCGCGGCGATTTAGTGACTGTTCCATGCGTCAAGCGCCGTCCCACGGTCAGCGCATGTTCCCCAATCCATCTTAAACAAAAATGGAGGGCAGGCGGTGTCTCCCTGACCTCCATTTCCACTTTGTCAACCTAGCCCACCGGCTTGCCTGCGTCCGGATGCGACACCCAAACGCTTCTTCCTCGCAAACCCTAGCTGTGCGAGTTGCTCAGCTTTCCGATCAGCGAGAACAGCGGCAAGTACATCGAGATGACTACTCCGCCGACCACCAAGCCCAGGAACACGATCATGATCGGCTCCAGTGCGGTCAGGAGGTCTTTCACCGCTGCGTCCACTTCGTCCTCATAGAAGTCCGCGATCTTCTGCAACATGGCGTCCATGGCGCCGGTCTGTTCACCGACCGAAATCATCTGCGTTACCATGCCTGGAAACACCTGCGATTCCTTAAGCGGCTCAGTCAGCGACTTACCTTCTTCGAGCGACCTGCGGACCGCGAATAGCGCCTTTTCGACCACCGCGTTACCCGAGGTCTTCGCCGTAATGTCCAGCCCTTCCAAGATGGGCACACCCGAAGCGATCAACGTACCCAGCGTCCTGGTAAAGCGCGCCACGGCAATCTTTCGCATGAGAATTCCGAGCACCGGGAGCTTCAAAACCAGGCTGTCAAGCGCATAGCGGCCTTGCGGCGTTCCGTACCACACCTTCAATCCGAAAATGCCTGCCACTAGGAACACGACGATCAGCAAACCGAAAATACTCCCCACAAAGTTGCTCAAGGCAATGACGATCTTGGTCGGCAACGGCAGGTCCACGCCTAAACCCGCGAACAACGTCGCGAAAATCGGCACCACTTTCCACAACAACAACGTAATAACGCCTGCCGCAATCGTCAGAACGCCGACCGGGTAGATCAAAGCCGACTTCACTGCCGCCTTCAACTTCACGTTCTTCTCAATGTAGGTCGAAAGCCGTTGCAAAATGGTGTCAAGAATACCGCCTGTTTCACCCGCCTCGACCATGTTGCTGTAGAGCGGGTCGAACACCTTCGGGTACTGCTTCATCGCCGCTGAAAGCGTGCTGCCGCCTTCAACCGCGCCGCGCGTCCCCGTCAGTACCTTCTGGAAGAGCTTGTTCTCCTGCTGGCTCGCCAAGATTTCCAGGCACTGCACCAGCGGTAGGCCGGCGTCGATCATCACCGAGAACTGCCGCGTGAACACGGCCAACTCCTTCGCGGTGACCCCGCCGCCAAACGTCGGCAGGTTTAACTCCTTGCCCTTCTCCGACATCTTCGTCGGCGTGATCTGCTGGCGCCGCAACAGACTCTGCAGCTCCGTCTTGCTTGAGGCCGTCATTTCTCCGGCGACCGACGCCCCCGAGCGATTCGTTCCTCGATATGTGAAGACCGGCATGACTGTTCCTCCTCAGCGGTCGAAATCCTTCGAACTACCGACTTCTGAATCTTTAGTGCTTTGTCCCCACCGGGGTGCGCCCCGCCGGCGCCTTGCCGCCGCCCGACGGTGACGTCGCCACCCCACGGTTGATCATGTCTTGCAATTCGTCCGCGTTCGATGATCGCGACATGGCCATGTCCAGGGTGATGATCTTCTGGAAATACGCGTTCGCTAGGCCCTGATTGAACGTCTGCATACCCGTCTGGCCGGTGCCTGTCTGCATTGCCGAATAGATCTGGTGAATCTTGTCTTCACGGACGAGGTTGCGGATCGCAGGCGTCGGCACCAGCACTTCCATAATCATCGCGCGGCCGCGACCGTCGGACCGCGGTAGGAGCGACTGGCACAAAATCCCTTCCAGCACCATCGAAAGCTGCGCGCGAATCTGAGGCTGCTGGTGCGCCGGGAACACGTCAATAATACGGTTGATCGTCGAAGCCGCCGAGTTCGTGTGCAGCGTCGCAAAGGTCAAGTGGCCGGTTTCTGCGATTCGCAGCGCAGACTCAATCGTCTCCAAGTCGCGCATCTCACCGATCAGTACCACGTCGGGGTCCTCACGGAGCGCGGCGCGCAACGAGTTTGCAAAGGAGTGCGTGTCCGCGTGCACCTCGCGCTGGTTCACCAGGCACTTTTTGTGGTTGTGCAAAAACTCGATCGGGTCTTCGATCGTGATCATGTGTTCTTCGCGCTCGGAGTTGATCTTGTCGAGCATCGCCGCTAGCGTCGTCGACTTGCCCGAGCCCGTCGGCCCGGTCACGAGCACCAGTCCGCGCGGTTTGTCGCACAGCCCGCGTACCACCGCCGGAAGGCCCAACGCATCGAATCCCTTGATCTCCCAAGGAATGGTACGGAATACCGCTCCGACCGCGCCCCGCTGATTGAAAACGTTGCCGCGGAAACGCGCCAGGTTCTTCAGACCGAATGAAAAGTCCAGTTCCAGGTTCTCTTCAAAACGGTGCTTCTGCGCATCGGTCAACACGCTGTAAGCCAGTGACTTGGTATCGGCGGCGGTCAGCGGCGGCATATCCAGCGGGCGCAAATGGCCGTGCACGCGTACGCGCGGTGCACTGTTTGTCGTTATGTGGAGGTCGCTGCCACCCATTTCGATCATCTTCTTAAGCAGTTCGCTCAGTGTTATGCCTGCCATTGCCGCACCCTTTCTGCTTTATAAAACCGTCTCGCGCAGGACCTCTTCCATCGTTGTCGATCCCGCGGCCACCTTGATCAGTCCGCTGCGACGTAACGTGATCATTCCCTGCTCGATCGCCTTTTTCTTTAATTCCAACGCCGAGGCGCCGACCAGAATTAATTCGCGCAGTTCGTCGTTAATCTCCATGACCTCATACAAACCCGTGCGGCCCTTGTACCCGCCCTTGTTGCACGTCGAACAGCCCTTGCCGTGATAAATCTTCGTCGTCTTTGCTTCCTCCGGCGTGTATCCTGCGTCGATCAGCGCCTGCTCCGGAATTTCCAACTCTTCTTTGCAGTTCACGCAGATGCGCCGCACAAGACGCTGCGCGCAGATCAGGTTCACCGAAGTGGCCACCAGGAACGGCTCAATGCCCATATTCATCAAGCGGCTGATCGTCGAGGGCGCATCGTTTGTGTGCAGCGTCGAAAGCACCAGGTGGCCCGTCAACGCCGCTTTCACGCCGATCTCCGCCGTTTCAAAGTCTCGGATCTCTCCAACCAGAATGATGTTCGGGTCTTGCCGCAAAAATGCGCGCAGTGCCGCGGCGAAGTTTAACCCGATCTGTTCCTTCATCTGCACCTGGTTGATGCCGGCCAACTGGAACTCGACCGGGTCTTCCGCGGTCATGATGTTGGTATCCACCTGGTTCAAGCGCGCCACCGACGAGTACAAGGTGTTTGTCTTGCCCGAACCGGTTGGTCCCGTCACCAGCACCATCCCGTATGGCTTCAAAATGTTGCGCTCGAATTTCTTCAATGATTCCGGCTCGAAACCTAGCTTGGTCATGTCCAGCCGCAGGTTTTCCTTGTCCAGCAACCGGAGCACGATCTTTTCACCGTACAGGGTCGGCACCGTCGAAACGCGAAAGTCTAGTTCCTTCTTCCGCCCGTCGGCCTTGTACTTGATCATGATTCGGCCGTCCTGCGGCAACCGCTTTTCGGCGATGTCCAGCTTGGCCATGATCTTCATACGGCTCGTAATCGCATCTCGGAGCTTTAGCGGTGGATTCATCACCGTCTGCAGTACCCCGTCGATACGGAACCTCACCCGCATTTCCATTTCGTACGGCTCCACGTGAATATCGCTCGCGCCCCTCTTCACCGAATCCGTCAGGATCAGGTTTACCAGCTTGATGATCGGCGCTTCTTCCGCCGCTTTTTCCAAGGTCGCCGCGTCCATCTCCTGCTCGTCGGCGGCCAGCTCCAATTCCTGGTCCTCTTCCACCAGGTCCTTCATCAGGCTGCTCAGTTCTTCATGGCTCGACCCGCCGCCATAGAACCGCGAAATCGCTTCGGCAATGGCCGACTCCGACGCCACCACCGGCTCCACGTTGAAGCCGGTCATGAACTTGATGTCGTCCATGGCAAAGACGTTGGTCGGGTCGGTCATTGCGATCGTCAGGACCGACCCCACGCGCGACAGTGGGACCACTTGGTAGCGCAGCGCGGTATCCTGCGGGATCAGCTTGATGACGTTGGGATCAATTTCGTAATATTTCAGGTTGATTGAGGGCACGCCATACTGCCGGGAAAGCACGCCGGTGATGTCGTCGTCGGTAATAAAGCCCATCTTCGTCAGGCAGCTTCCCAGTTTTCCGCCGTTCGAACGCTGAAACTCCAGCGCTTTGTCCAGCTGGTCCTGAGTGATGAGGCTTTCCTTTAGTAAAATCTCGCCTAAACGGACAGACATCCGCAGCGCTCCCTAGAAATCGTCCACCCAACGCTCAACATAGCAAACACGCTGTAGGCACGGTGACCGATTTTGTCTCCCCGTTGTGAATTCGCTAATACCTGTACAGTTGAACAGGGTCTGGGAAGCGCGGACAGTGCCACATTCTTGACTTGCCGCCAAGCCGTGGATATCTTGCGAGAGAGATGTCCAAAGGCCTCTCTTTGCACGGCTCTTGCCCTTCCAGCGCCGCCACCCGACGCGCCACGCGCGTTCGCCGGAATCGCGCCACAATCACCCTCGGGCCCCTTCCGGTCCTCCGCGAGTATTATGATGCGCTGTTCCGCGCTCACGGCAAGCAGCGATGGTGGCCTGCCCGGACCCCCTTCGAGGTCATCGTTGGCACTATCCTCGTCCAGAACACCACCTGGGTGAACGCCGCGCGCGCTATCGCCAACCTCCACGCAGCGAAACTCCTCACTCCTGCGGCGCTCCAAAAAGTTCCCCTTTTTCGCCTCGCCCGTCTCATTCGCTCTTCCGGTTACTTCCGGCAGAAAGCGAGCAAGCTCAAAGCCTTTGTCAACTTCCTCCAAAAGGAACACTGCGACTCCCTCAAGGCCATGTTCGCCACGCCCACCGCGCAGCTTCGCGAACAACTCCTCCAGGTCCACGGCATCGGCCCAGAAACGGCAGACTCCATTCTCCTTTATGCCGGCAATCATCCCGTCTTCGTCATCGACGCCTATACGCGTCGTATTCTCAAACGTCATGGACTCACACAAGGGAAGGAGTCGTACGAGGAGCTGAGAGGGCTGTTCGAGAAAAGTCTACCCCTCGACGCGCAACTGTTCAACGAGTATCACGCGCTCATCGTGCATACCGGCAAGCATCACTGCCAGGCTCGCGCCGCGAACTGCTCTAATTGCGCTCTCCGCCAATTTCTGCCGACCCCGCCGGAGGCCCCGCTTGAGCCCCGCTAGCGACAAACTCCGCATCAAGCTCGTCCTTGGCGCCGTCTTCGTCACGCTTCTTCTCGCCGCCGTCTTCACCATGGGCTCGCTCGACGTTCCCTTTGAGCCGGAGTCTTGGCGGGAAGTCATCGCCCTCTATGCCGTCTCCAGCTTCATCACCGCGGCGCTCCTCATCTTCGGCCTCATCCTCACCCGCAGTCTCATTCGCCTTTGGGCCGAGCGCAGCAAGGAGCAACTCGGTGCGCGCTTCAAAACCAAGATGGTTCTAGGCGCCATGACCATCTCCCTTCTTCCCATCGTCTTCATGTTCTTTGTCAGCTATTCCCTGCTCAACCGCACCCTCGGCCGCTGGTTTCCCCGCCCGCTCGAAATCGCCTCCGAAGAAACCCAAAAGCTCCTCAACGATCTCGGCCATACCACGCTTCCACGCCTACACACCCTCGGTTACGAAACTGCTCTCCACGTAGGAGAAACTCCCGAAGCCTTTCTCGAGCACGCCTTCTCCCTCGGCCTCGACGCCGTCTGGGTCTTTGACTCCCATGGCAAGTTCATCAAGGGTGGCGTCGTTTGCGACGATCAACCCGAGGACCGCACCGTCAACATTTGCAGCGTCAGCAACGAACAGGGCTCCCTGCAAAACGCCCTCCCTAGCGGGGTCGAAGTCTGGCAAGCACGCGACAAAAGCTATTTTGCCGCTCGCGTTCCGGTGGTTCTCAGTCCTACCGAGCAAGGGTACTTAGTCGCCGCTTATCGCACCGGCCCCGACTTCCTCCATCGATGGCAGCTGATTCAAACGCAAACCCGCGAGTATGAAAACGTCAAACAAAACCTCCGCGCCGTGAAACGCCAGATGCTGCTCATCTTGTTTTTCTTCACCATCCTCGTTGTCTCCGCCGCACTCTGGGTCGCTCTGTTCCTCGCCAAGCAAGTCACCGTGCCCATCCAGGCCCTGGCCGAAGGCACTCGCGAAGTCTCCACTGGCAATTTCGATTACCAGGTTCCCGAACAGGTCCAGGACGAACTCGGCGTCCTGGTGCGTTCCTTCAACACCATGACCACGCAGCTCCGTGATAGCCGTTCACAAATCGACGAGTTCACCCGCAACCTTCAGCTGGCTGTCCAGGAACTCGAGCGCCGCCGCCAACTCATGGAGACCGTCCTTGAAAATATTCCCGCCGGCGTTATCTCGCTCAACGCCGAGGGCGTCATCCAGCGGACCAACGCCGCCCTGGCGCGCATGTTTAATCTCGGCGACAAAAATCCCGTTTCCCTTGAGTCTCTTCTCGGCCCCGAGGGCCACCGCATTATCCAATCGCTCATGCGCCGCGCGCTCCGCATGGGCGTGGTCACCCGTGAAATCGAAGTCACAGTCAGCGGCCGCCTCCGCCACCTCGCCGTCACCGTCAGTTCTCTTGGCCCACGCCGCGCCAATCTCGGGTATGTCCTCGTGTTCGACGATTTGACTGAAGTGCTCCTCGCGCAGCGCTCGGCCGCTTGGCAGGAAGTCGCCCGCCGCATCGCGCATGAAATCAAGAATCCGCTCACACCCATTCAACTCTCCGCCCAGCGCCTCACCCATCAACTCGAGCGCCGCGCCGCTGCCAACGAATCGCCCAAAGATCCCGAACTCACTCGCCTCACGCAGGAGTGCGCCAGCCTCATCGTCCGCGAAGTCTCTACGCTCTCCTCGCTCGTCAACGAATTCTCCCAGTTCGTCCGCTTCCCCACTTCCAAGCTGCAACCTACCGACGCCAACACTACCGTCCAGGAAGCTGTGCAACTTTTCGCCGGCCGCCTCGACGGCATGCAGCTGAAGACTTCTCTCGAACGCAACCTCCCCGCCGTCCGCGCCGATGGCCAACTCCTCCGCAGCGTCATCGTAAATCTGATCGACAACGCCGCCGAAGCTCTCGAGGGCGAACTTTTCCGCGAAATTGCCGTCACTACGCATTTGCGCGCGGAATCCGATACTATTGAAATCTGTGTTTCCGATACCGGAAAAGGCATTTCGCCCGAAGACAAGGACAAACTCTTTTTGCCCCACTTCTCTACCAAGGAGCGCGGCACCGGACTCGGCCTCGCCATCGCCGCGCGCATCATCTCCGAACATGGCGGTTCGCTCCGCATGGAAGACAATCAGCCCCGCGGCTCGCGTTTTCTCATCGAACTCCCGGTTGCCGAACAACCCGCCGCCACATCCGCCGAAAGAACCGGAACCGATAGCGCCCTAGAAGACAAAGATCGATGATCGCCAGCCCCAAAATTCTCATCGTGGACGACGAAGCCGGGATCCGCGAGTCGCTCTCCTCCATCCTTCGGGATGAGCGCTATGCCGTCGAGGCTGTCGAATCCGCCGAGGTCGCGCTCGATCGGATCACCGCCGACAACTATGCCGTGGTGCTGCTCGACGTCTGGCTCCCAGGCATCGACGGCATGGAGGCCCTCAGCCGCATCCAGGCACTCCCGCAGCCACCGCTGGTCATTATCATTTCCGGCCACGGCACCATCGAAACCGCAGTGCGCGCGACAAAACTCGGCGCCTTCGACTTCATCGAGAAGCCTTTGTCCCTCGAAAAGATCATAGTTCTTGTTCGCAACGCCATACAGCAGCGCCGTCTTCAGGAAGAAAACCAGCTCCTGCGCACCGAACTCGGCCACCGCTACCGCATCGTCGGCGACAGCGTCCCGATGAAGGCTCTTCGCCAACAGATCACCGTCACCGGTCCCACCAACGGTCGCGTGTTGATTTACGGCGAAAGCGGCACTGGCAAGGAACTCGTCGCCCGATCCCTGCACGCTGCCAGTCTGCGCAACAAAGGCGCGTTTGTCGAAGTCAACTGTGCGGCAATCCCCGAGGAACTCATCGAATCCGAGCTCTTCGGCCACATGAAAGGCAGCTTCACCGGCGCCAGCGAGGACAAAACCGGCAAGTTTGCCAAGGCCGACGGCGGAACGCTCTTCCTCGACGAAGTCGGCGACATGAGCCTACGCACCCAGTCCAAAGTTCTCCGCGTCCTCGAAGAGCAGCGCTTCGAACGCGTGGGCTCCAACCAAACCACCCACGTGGATGTCCGCGTCATCGCCGCCACCAACAAAAATCTTGAACAGGAAATCTCCCGCGGCGCCTTCCGCCAGGATCTTTTCTACCGTCTCAACGTCATTCCTTTTTTCGTTCCGCCGCTGCGCGACCGCAAGGAAGACATACCCGTCCTGGTCCGCTATTTCCTCGGCGAATTCAGCGCTGAGTACGGCAAGAAGCCGCGCGAACTCACCGACGCGGCCATGGAAATCCTGCTGCGTTATCCGTGGCCCGGCAACGTCCGTGAATTACGGAATCTGGTCGAACGCCTGGTGATTGTCTGCCCGCAGGCGCGCATCGAGCCCCACCATCTGCCACCCGAACTCTTCCGTGGGGTCGCCGAAAGCCCCCAACAACCCTACTCCACACTGCATGAAGCTCGCAGCGCCTACGAGCGCGAATTCATTCTCCGCAAGCTGCAGGAACACCGCTGGAACATGACGCAAACCGCCTCGGCCCTGGGCCTCGAACGCTCCCACCTGTACCGCAAAATGAAATCTCTCGGCATTGCCGCCCCGGAATAGGGGCGCCCTTTCACTTGATCTATCTTTTTGCTTGCTTCATTCCCGCGACGCTGGCCTTCTCATGTGCACCCTGATTCTTCGCAATTTTCCCGCCTTGTGCGGGCGTAGATCAAGCGTCCGATTCTTCTTCGCCCGCTCCCTGATCCTCCGCGAGCGCCTCCAACTGCGCGTGCCAATCCAACTCCCTAAGGTGCATTGGATTCTCCCGCCAGTCCGGCACCACCTTCACAAACATCTCCAGAAAAATCTTGGTGCCGAGCAGTTTCTCAAGCTCGGTCCGCGCCTCGGTCCCAACCTTCTTCAACATCTCGCCCTTATGACCGATTAGAATCTTCTTCTGCGAATCTCGCTCCACGTTCAACGTGGCATGAATCCGCAGCAGCCTCGGCGTCTCTTCATACTTGTCAATGATCACCGAAAGCGCGTGTGGCACCTCGTGATAAGTCAGTCGGATCGCCTTTTCCCGAACGATCTCGCCCGCCAGGAACCGCTCCGGCTGATCGGTAACCTCATCCTCGGCGAAATACGGCTCTCCTTCCGGCAGATTCTTCAACACCTCCTGCACCAGCGCGTCACAGCCCTCGCCCTTCAACGCCGAAATAGGTACGATCGCCGCAAACGGGAACACTCTGTGAAACGCCTCTATCAGCGGCAACAGTTTCGGCTTCGGCACGCGGTCCACTTTGTTCAAAGCGAGGATCGTCTTACCCCCAAAACGCTGGGCCCTGTCCACCAGCAACGAGTCCGCATGCGGCAACGTGCGGCTCGCGTCCACCATCAGCAGCAGCACGTCAATCCCTTCCAGCGCCGCTGCCACCTCGCGCATCATTTGCCGGTTCAAAGCCGTCGTCCCGTCATGCAACCCAGGCGTATCAATGAACACGATCTGCCCCCCAGGCTTGCTAACAATCCCTTGTATCCGGTTTCGTGTCGTCTGCGGCTTCGAAGTCACAATGGCAATCTTCTGACCCACCAGCCGGTTTACCAGCGTAGACTTTCCCGCATTGGGGCGCCCGATAACTGCCACAAAACCCGCTCGAAACTTCCGCTTGGCTTCCGCCTTCTTCGTTCCCATGCCCTCGCTCATTCCGATTTCCCATCAATCCGAAGCTGGCAATCTATTAAGTCCCAAGATCCTCTTGTTCTACTCTGAAGCATTCCGTGCCGCCGTCTGCAGATGCCGCGCTCGCAACCGCAACACCTTCCTCTGGTTCGCCTCCAACACCTCAAACCGGTACCCTTCAATATCCACGCGGTCCCCTGGCGCCGGCACCTTGCCCGATACGTGACTCAACAGCCCTGCGATTGTTGTCACGGTTTCATCGGCGTTCTCACCAAAATGAATGCCCAGTAACTCCTCGACCTCTGCAATCGTCATGCTCCCGCGCAGGACCAAGCTTCCGTCCTGCTCCCGCACCGCATCCGGCGCCGGCTGCACTTCGTCGGTGCCCCGCTCGCCAACCATCTCTTCCAGCAAATCCTCCGCGGTTGCAATGCCCGCCACGGTACCGTACTCGTCGATCACCACCGCCAGCGACTGCCCTTTCTGCCGCATCTCCTTAATCAGGTCCGACGCCAGCTTCGTCTCCGGCACAAACAGCACCGGCTGCAGCAACTCGCGTACCTTGCGCTTCGGCAAGTCGGCGTCAGCAATCTGCAACAAATCCTGTGCGTGCACCATTCCCAAAATGTCATCCAGCGACTTTTCATACACCGGCATCTTTGCGAACTTCGTCTCTACAAACCGCGTGTGCATCTCCTCGAGAGTCGCATCCGCCTGCATCGCCACCACATCTGGACGCGGCGTCATAACCTCGCGCACCCGCTTGTCACTGAACTCCACCACCTGCTCAATCAAATCCGCCTGTTCCGGTTCGATAATGCCTTCCTCTTCGGCCGCCTCCACCAATGCCTCGATGCCCTCTTCGGTGCGCTGTTCCGGGGTGCGCTCGGACTCCTGCTCCGAAATTCTCGCCAGCGACTCCGCTCCCTCGAGAAACACGCGAATTGGCCAAACCAGTAGCATCGCCAGCCGGATCAGTGGCAGCAGCGGCAGCAGCCACCTCCCGGTGGTCCGGTAAAGCAGCATGTCCGGAATGAAATGCATCGCAATCACAACTTCCAGTGAAAGAAAAACCAGGAATTGTACGCCCGCTTCCCAGCGGTTCGGAACCAGGTACACCACGGCCCGCGTTGTCTCGAGAACCACGAATGCTAGCCAGAAATGTCCCAGGATGCGGAATGTCCGCCCGCCACTCTTCCGATTGACCTTCAACTTTGGTTCGATTTCCGCTTCAAAAATGTCCAGATGCTCATGCACCCGGCCCGTCGTCATGCGCCCCAGCTCGCGATAAATCAACGTCAGATAAGAGAAGATCGGCAAGCCCAGCGCCAGCACCGCCACGCTGCCGATGAATGCCCACAGGTTCCACATCATGCAATTCCCAAACGGCGTCGCAAGCGCATTTCGATGCGTTCCATCTCGCCTCGATCAGTCTCATGATCGTAACCTAAAAGGTGCAGGACGCCATGGAGAATCAGCACCTTCAGCTCTTCTGGCAGTGTCCGCCCAAGCGACTTCGCATTACAACCTGCCACTTTCGGCGCAATCGCGATATCTCCCAAAAATTTCCCGCGCGCCTTCTGCACTTGTCGTGCGAGCGCCGCCGGCTTGCTCAACTCTTCTTCCGCAAACGACAACACATCCGTCGGCCCTTTCTTATGCCGGTAGGACTCGTTGAGCCGAGCCATCTCGCGGTCGTCGATCAAGCGTACCGCCACAGACTCCGGCCCAATGCCGACCTCCTTTCTTAATTGTCGCAAGAACTTTTCAAGAGGCCGGATGCGCACGCCAACAGCCCGCTGCCGGTTCTCGATCACCTTCGTCGCGTCGCGTGCCTTAACCACTCGTCTCTTCTCTGCGGACTCTCTGCTTGCCCTGAGGGATTCTTCGGCTTCCTTGGTGTTAAATCTGCCGTCAGGCCTGGTCGCCATTCCCCTGGCTAGAAGTTTCTTTTCCTGCGCTTGTGATCTTTCCGCTCTTCTGCGGATTTCCCGCATCAAACTCCTCGTATGCCCGAACAATCTGCTGCACCAGATTGTGCCGCACCACGTCCTTCTCCCCGAACTGAACCACGCTGATTCCCGAAATTCGTCCGCAAATCTCTATCGCTTCGACCAATCCAGACTTCTTTCCACTCGGCAAGTCGATCTGCGTTACGTCACCGGTGATCACCGCCTTCGAGTTGAAGCCCAGCCGCGTCAGAAACATCTTCATCTGCTCGCTGGTGGTGTTCTGCGCTTCGTCCAGAATCACGAACGAATCGTTCAGCGTGCGCCCGCGCATAAACGCCAGCGGAGCCACCTCGATAATCCCCTTTTCCAAAAACCGCTCCAACTTGTCCGCGTCCAGCATGTCGTAAAGCGCGTCGTAGAGAGGTCGCATGTAAGGATCAATCTTCTGTTGCAATGTCCCCGGCAGAAATCCTAGCCGCTCGCCTGCCTCTACCGCGGGCCGTGCCAGAATAATGCGGTTCACCCTCTTGGTCAGCAGCGCGCTCACCGCCATCGCCACCGCCAGATATGTCTTCCCGGTGCCACCCGGTCCGATGCCGAACGTCATATCGTGCGATTCAATCTCTTCCATGTATCGCCGCTGCGTGGCAGTCTTCGGCGTCACCTGCTTTTTTCCGAACGATCGCGTTCGGCTGTGCTCGAACATCCCGCGCGGCGATTCGTGTGGTTCATCCGTTGCTACTCGCATCAGCGCCTTCACTTCGACGCTTGAAAGCTCGCGGCCGTGGCGCGTCAGGTGGTTGTACTCCTCCACAATTCGCACCGCCTGATCCACGCTTTCCTGCTCACCTTCGATGGTTAGTCGCGTGTCGTGCAGGTGCGTGCGTACGTGCAGAAACTCCTCGAGCGAACGGATGTTTTCATCCAGCGTGCCAAAGAACGGTTCAATTTTTCCGGTAATGTGTATGGTGCGCTTCATCCACTTGGCGGGTGTTGCTGACGAACGGATCGGGTGGCCGATGGAATTCCTCCTCTGACCTCACGGCTACAGTGCAGCCTCAGCGCGGAGAAACTCTCTACACCGTAACGCACCCGACCGCCCCGGTCAAGCTACGCCCCTGTGAATTCCCACTCGGCAACCTAGAGTCGGCTTTTAAGCCACCCTGTTTTGCTTGCCACGGAGGACCTTGACGAACCGAGCCGGCTGCTGCTCTCCCATCCGTGGCCAATCAGCGGTGACACGGTTCGGCCACCCAACGCTGCTGGATAAACCACCGCCACTGTTTACTGTTTTATTTCTGGCCTTGTTGTCATCCTCATAACCGGTCTTAATAGGTACGGCCGGCCTATGGACCCAAACTGCCTCCTTCGCCAAACTCTCCTGACCGCAAGCAAGTCAGCAGGTGCAGAACTGAGGGAGGTTGGGCCATGCACGAATCTGCGAAAAGTGTTCTTCTGGGTTCGGTGCTGCTCTTTGCGGGCATGAAGCTCCCCGCAAAGGAAGCGGGTTCCAACGCCACCGTCGCTGCACGAGCTCGCGCTTACCTCCATTGCCAGGGTATCACCAGCGTGCCGATGACCTCCGACGCCGGGCAGACCCTGCCGCTGGCCCAGATCGCTACACTCTCTTGCGGTGAGCTCGTTTCGGTTCTCTCCGATAACGAAGGATACACCACGCACATTCGCACCGCCGAGGGCCAGGAAGGCTACGTTGCCCGCATGTATCTCGCCAACGCCGCGAGCCCATTGCGTGCCAAGGTCGACGAGCAGCAGAAACCTGTCAACGCCACCCCGCAGGACGGCGTCGTCCGCTGGGTTTCCGGCGCGCCTGGTTGCGCCCAGTTCCAAAGCCAAGGCCGTCTGGTCGAGTCTGCCACCGCCGAAGGCATTACCGTGCAAGTTTCGCTTCAAGATTCCGGGTGGAGGTTTCACGCCACCATCGCTGTTTCCAATCAGTCCGGAGAAGCCATCTCCATCGTTCCTGCGCTGGTCACCCTCGACGAACTGACCCCAAGCCTGCGGAATCTCCGGCAGGAGAATCCATCCAAGCTCGCCCACTCCCAAGCCAACCACATGCTCCTTCGCGACGAAGCCAGCGCCATGCCGACGCCTAGTGCGATCGCCTTTTCCAGTTCGTCTGCGCCGTCTTCGACCGTTTCCGATCACAGTTTCGCGCCGGACTACGCGACCACCGTCGACGCAGGCGGCGTCCAGTCGCGCTCGCTCAAAAACAAGAATGTCGCCCCCGGTGAAATGGCCGCTGGTATCCTCTGGTTCGCCCGCGATCCGAATGCACACGAGCTGTCCATGCGCCTCTCGGTCGGCAACCTCGTCTTCGACTTCCCGTTTTCGTTCGAACAAAGAAAATAAGACAAAGCGACCACAATCCTCACGGCCCGCGCCCCACGCCTCCCCGCTCTTCCTGGCACATCGCACGGTTGAAGGCGCAAAGATAGCGCTGACTTGATTGTGCGGCCTGTTATCAGTCCGCGGCCACGGCCCGGCTCTTCGCCCAATTCCGGATCGCCGCGAGCTCTTCAGCCCGCGTCACGCTCAAAGGCTGTGTCGCGGCAATCTCCGCAAGCAAAACCTCTGTCGACAACTGCTGCTTCTGGCTGAACGCCGTATACAGCCCTGCGACAATCACTTGCTCAATTTCTGCCCCGGAAAACCCGTTACTCGCCATGGCCAGCTTCGCCAGATCAAACCTCGCCGTATCTCTGCCGCGCTTCCGGATATGCAACCCGAACAAGTCCACTCGGGCGGCTGCATTCGGCAGGTCGACAAAGAAAATCTCGTCAAACCTTCCCTTCCGCAGCATCTCCGGAGGCAGGATGGTGATGTTGTTCGAAGTCGCCGCTAGAAACACCCCGCTCTCCCGGTCCTGCATCCAGGTCAGCAGCGTCGCCAGCAACCGCTGTGATAGTCCCGCATCCGCGTCTCCACTCGACCCTGCCGAGGCAAACGCCTTCTCAATTTCATCAATCCACAGCACCACGGGAGAGATCTTCTGCGCCACATCGAGCGCTTTCCGCAACCGACGCTCGCTCTCTCCCACATATTTGTCGTACAGCGCCCCTGCATCCAGGCGCGCTAACTCGTAGCCCCACTCCCCCGCCACGGCCCGCGCCGCTAGACTCTTGCCGCACCCCTGCACGCCGGTAATCAGGACACCCTTCGGCGGCACCAATCCGAATCGCTGTCCCTCGGGAGTTAAGGCGCTTTTCCGTTTCCCAATCCATTCGCGCAGCCGTTGCAGTCCGGCCACATCGGCAAACGAAGCGTCGCGCTTGATGGTCTCGAGCAGACCGTCGGTGTGCAGCGCCTGCCTCTTCGCTTCCAACACATCATCCAGCAACCCCGCATCTGCTCTTCCCCGCGTTAACACACTCTGTCGCAGCACCCGCAGAGCATCCTCTTCAGGCAATCCCGCCAGATTCTTCGCCAGTTGCGTCACGCCCTCCGCATCAAGCGAAGTCGCAATACCCTGCGCTCGGTTCAACTCTGCCAGCGCAGCCTTCACGGCGCCGACCAATTCTTCCAGCACCGGCAGACCCAATGGAAACTCCACCGCATCAGCCGCCAATTCCGGCGGTAACTCGATCGCCGCTCCCAGAATTACAATCGAACGCCGCGCCGTACGAAAACCGTCTGCCAGATCGCGCAAACGCCGGCTGATCCGGTCGTTATCGCAATACCGCCCAAAGTCCTTCAACAGGAAAATCCCGTCGCCCTGTACCGTGCCGATATTCGTCAGTGCTTGCTCCGGCTGGTCGGAGTTGTACAATCCCGCGCCGCCCGCCCGTGCCAACCCGTTCGTGACGCTCCACACAAACAAAGGGATCTGCAGGTCCTCGGCAACACGTTCCAACAAGGCCACAAGCCGCTGCTCCTCGCCTGTTTCGACCGTCACGATCGGATTCCGCGAGTTGATCAGCAACTCCAGTTCGTCACGCTTTGTCCGGGGCGCCCCAAAAGGCCGCGTCACAGGACCCCTCTGGTTCGCAATCGGCCTATTGGCCCCAACCACAGGCCGCATCGGCGGTTTTACCTCGTTTGACAAAGAGCTGCCTCACGCCTCAGACTAGAAGATTGAAGTAAATGCTTAAGGAGCAATAGATGGCTCAAGGTCAGGCTACCAAAGTCAAGAAGAAGAAAAAGTCCGTTTTGAAGCGCGCGGCACAATCTCGTCAACGCGCCGAAGTGAACCGCGCCAACCGCACCCGCGTGCGCACGGCCATGCGGCGTCTCCGCACCGCGATCACCGCGGGCGATATGACAGCGGCAAGCAATCTGCTGCATCCAACCATGTCCGCCATCGATCAGGCCATTACCAAGGGCGTGCTGCATGAAAATACCGCCAACCGATACAAGTCTCGTCTCACTCTGGCCTTCAACCAGGCCAAATCCAGGTCCGCCGCCAAGTAAGAGCGGCTCATTCTTCTTCGCTTAGAACACGAATGACAGCGCTGGCTTTCATGCCAGCGCTTTTTTCTTTCGGTGGCTAAGCACGGAAAAAGTCGAAGGCGGCTCCGCCCTGCCCTTGCGTCTCTGCCCCGTCGTTGTTAAACCGGCCGCTGGCTGGCCCGTTTTCGGGCGCCCCGTACCACATTGGCTCTTTCCCAATCCCCCACCGATAAGCCATGCTTCTTTTTCGGGACGGTCTCTCCGCTGAGGGCAACCATGACTACAATTCCCGTCGTCCGCACCACTCATTCCCGTCTCACCGAAGAACTCCGTGAGAACTCCCCCTTTGGCACGAATTACTCCGACCACATGTTCGTAGCCGACTATTGCGACGGGCAGTGGCGCGATGCCCGCATCGTCCCATTCGGCCCCATGGAACTCTCTCCCGCCCTCACCGCCCTGCACTACGGCCAATCCCTCTTTGAAGGCTTTAAAGCCCATCGTACCGCCGACGGCCGCATCGCCCTGTTCCGTCCGATGGCCAATCACGCGCGACTCAATCGCACCGCCGCGCGCCTCGCGATGCCGGAAATTCCCGATTCGCTGTTTCACGACGGCCTGGTCGAACTTGTCCGCATCGATCGCGACTGGGTTCCTCAGCGCGACGGTGGGTCGCTCTACGTCCGCCCCGTCTACTTCGGCACCGACGATTCCCTTATGGTTCGTCCCGCCAACCGCTATCGCCTTGTAATCTTCACTTCTCCCGGCGGCCCCTACTTCGCACAACCGATTCGCCTGCTCGCCGAAGAGATTTACGTCCGCGCTTTTCCCGGCGGCACCGGTGACGCTAAAACTGCCGGCAACTATGGAGGCGGCCTGCTCGCCGCAAAACTCGCGCAAGCCAAGGGCTATCACAACGTCATGTGGCTCGACGGCAAGGACCGCCGCTTCATCGAGGAATCCGGTGTGATGAACATCATGTTCAACATCAATGGCACCGCCATTACGCCGCCTCTTTCCGGCACCATCTTGCCCGGCGTCACGCGCGATTCCGTACTGACCTTGTTGCGGGAAATGAACGCAAGACTCGAAGAGCGCCCGATCTCGCTCGATGAAGTCCTTGACGCCCACGCCGGCGGCACACTTCATGAAGCCTTTGGCATCGGCACGGCCGCGATCATCGCGCCCATAGCCTGCATCGGCCATCGCGGCAAAGACCACGAAATCCCTACGGGCTCGCCCGTGGGCCTGGCTCAAAAACTCAAAGAAACCCTAACCAACATCCAAACCGGCCGCACCCACGACACCCGCAACTGGCTAGTCTACGTGTAGCATTTCTTGATTTGTTATCCCGACCGCAGCCCCGCGCCCTTGCCAGGCCGGAATCGAGGGATCAGAACACGTTCTCGACGAATTCCCGTGTTCTCCTAGCTCCTGCTCCCACTGAGCTCCCAAACCAAGAACTCCATCACCGAATGCGGATCCTTGGCCCCGCCTTTCAATCGGTTGTCCGCCTCCCGCAAGGCTTCCAAGCCCATCAACAGTCTTTCCCTCGGAATCTTCCGCGCGCTCTGCAATGCCAACTCCGCCTGCTCCGGGCGCATCCCTAACGCCCGCGCCGCCTGCCACCCGTTTGCCGCACGCAGTTCCGTCGCTTCGATCAACTTACGGTACATCCACGCTATGGCCCCCAGCATCTGCAACGGCTCCTCACCCTCGCGCAGCAAGCGCTCAAAAAATTCCAGCGCCTGCTTGGGCTTACGCGCTGCCAAAAAATCCGCCACTTCCCAGATCGTCGCGCTCTTCTCTGAAATCACAAGCGCCGCCACATCGGTCCGTTTCACCGACTTACGATCTCCGGCGTAGGTCGCCAGCTTTCCAATCTCTGTCTTCAGCCGCAGCAAATCGCCACCCACAAACTCCGCCAGATCCTCGGCCGCGCCCTTCTCGAGCTCAATCGCCTCTTCCTTCGCCAACGATTTCGCCAGCACCGCGGCTGCGGCCACACGCTCGTCCGCGTTCCCGCCGAGCCCCACTTCGACCACCAGCGCCTTGTCCAACAGTACCTTAGCCAGCCGCATCCGCTGATCGAGCCCGTCGGCCTCGATCACCAGCACCGTAAATGACGCCGGATTCTCCAGATACGCTTCGATCGCCTTGACCGCATCGTCGCGAGCTTTCTCCCCCAGCTTTTCGATCGCCTGCGCATCCTCGAGAAACACGAGCTGTTGCGGCGAAAGCATAGGTAACGTCTGCGCCTGACCAATGGCCGCCTGCGTTTCGCCGCCGTCCGCCGAAAAGCGCGAAATCGCCCACGCCCGCGCCGCCTCCGGCACATACTTCTCGATCAACTGCTTCCGGCATTCGTCGCGCAAATATACTTCATCACCCAGCAGCAGAACCGCGGGCACCGGCTTGCCCTTCGCGAGCTTCTCCAGAAATTCTTCTGCGCTTAGTTTCGCCATCAGAAATTTTCGGTCACCGCCGCGACCAACCGCTCCGCAAATTCCCTCGCCATGCGATCCAGTGCCGGGTCGCCTTCCTGAAAGAAACTCTTCACATCGGTTGACAACTCATACTCATTGCGAAATACAAAATTGTCGTTGTGATAGAGCATCTTGTCGGTCGCCCTGTCCATGAACGTCACTTCGCAACGCATCGTCACCAGCATCGCCGTCGCCTGCGTGTTGTTTGTGGGTATCCCGTTCGCCGAGTTCGGCGTCTGGAACAGCAGCGGCACCGTTTCCATGCTCAGCACTTTCCCGGTCAACACCGCGTCGCCGCCATTCGCATCCGGCACCACGTGATAATTCGTCTTTGCCAGGAACTCGTGAATCGTCGCCTCGGTCAGTTTCTGTTCCACGCGGTACCGCGTGGTCTTGTTCTCCATTGTCGGCACCGCAATCACGTGAATGCTTGTTGGAATCGTATTGTAGTGCCCCGCCGTGTGATACCCACATCCACCGATGACCACGATTGCGCCAGCGAGCGACGACAATATCATCCCGAGCGAAACTACAGACCTGGATTTCTGATGCAAAGGCAACAAACTCATCCTTCCAGCCGCTCCGCCAACTTGATCCCGCTCGCCGCCGGCATGCGCAGATTGTCCGCCGCGGCCCAGAACCACCAAGCACCCGTGCGCGACAAATCCGCTCGCGGCTCGCCGAACAGCAGCTGACTCTCGCCGGCCGCGCTCACGTTGCTTGGCCCCGCACCCGTCTCTCCATCCGCCGCGACGCTCCAGCCTGCCTCCTGAAGTGCGTGGCTCAACTTGTTCGCGTCGGCGTCTTCGCCCAAATCCGCGCAAGCGCTGAACGTCATGCCGTAAAACACCGGCGCATGCACCAGGTTCAGAGAAATCTTCGCATCCTCGTTCGCATCGGCAATCGCCGCCGAAACCTCCGCGCGAATCTGCAATCCCTCGCTCTGCAGATCTACCCTGCTCTTTGAGGTAAACCTCGAAAGCAAATTAAATGCGGCCTGCGTCCCGAACACCACGCTGCCCACCCCCTGAAATGACAGCAATTGCGAGGTCTGGGTCTCTAGTTCTTCGATCCCCTCCCGCCCGCTCTCCGACACCGGCCGGAACATCACCGCCACCATCCGCCGCAATGCAAACGGCCGCAGCACCAGCGCCAAGCTCGCCGCTGCAGCCCCGCCCGCCGAAAATACGTAAAACGTTTTCGCCTGCTTCACGACTGTTTTTCCGGTCAACGCCTCAATCTTTGGGAACCACGGTGTCGCATCCGGGTCGGAAATCGTCGCCCTTGTGAAATCAATCAGCGTCGCGCCTGCATTGCGTGCCGGCCGCGCGCACAGTCTTCCAAACGGCGTCGAGCCGGTGAGAAACACATACCTTGCTCCTTTGAACGTGTCCTCATCCACTCGCTGAATGACCGCCGCCTCGCCACCGGCCTCGGTCAGCGTCCCGGCTGCATTTTCCTCATCCACCAATCGCAAATCCCAGTCCGCAAAGCGGCTCTCTTCCAAAAGCGTCTTCAGCTCGCCGCCCAGCAGCGACGATGCCCCCGCAATCACAATTCTCTGGGAATTTCGACCCGCCGCCATGCCTCAGGCAGTCCTTGTTACAAGCCTGTGCCGCAGGAATCGGACGATATGGAGAGCCAGCCCGGCCACCGCATATGTGCCTGCCAAAATCACCAGCACCGCTTCTGAATACTTCCAAATGATCGCTACTAGCACAAAAAGAAGAATGATGGTGATGGAGGGCTGCTTCCGTGTCCACGGAATGTCTTTGAAACTGTAGTAACGCACCGTGCTGATCATCAATCCGCCCAACAAAATCAACAGGACGAACCACAAGCTCGCCCAATTCCGATCTGCCAAAGGTTCAAAGTAGTGCCGTGAATGCACAATCGCCGCGACCACGCCGGCAGACGCGGGTGTCGGCATGCCCACAAAATTCTTGTTCCCGCCCGGTTCCATGCCCTTTACGTTGAAGCGCGCCAATCGCCACGCCGAACAAACCAGGAAAATCAGGCAGGCCACCCACGCAAACTCGCCCAGCTGATGGAACTCGGGGCTCTCCGCGAACGCATATCGGTAACCCCAGGCATACGCTAGAATCGCCGGCGCAATTCCGAAACTCACGACGTCGGCCAGAGAATCGAACTGCACGCCAAATTCGGTATTCGTGCCCGTCATCCGCGCGATACGTCCGTCCATCGAATCGAACAGAATGGCGATCCCGATCGCTTTCGCGGCATGATCGAAATCCTCTTTCCCGCCGACCAACGCCGCCAGCGACGCGTAATACCCGCACATGAGGTTCGCCACGGTGAACAAGCTGGGAATCAGGAAAATGCCCCGCCGCAGCCGCGCACGGTGGCTGCGCCGCCCGGCAAAGGGTATTTCGTGTTGCTCAAATTCGGCCATTCTCTGTTCTCCGAGCGCCGCGCGCGCCAGAAGCTGCCCCCGGCCGCCAGGCCCGGGTCGCGTTTCACAGATAATCGCAGCGCCACCTCTGTGGCACAGCCCTTGCTGGCAAACGCTTGCGACGCGTTGCCGCAACATCGAGCCGCATCACCGTACTCGGCGGCGGTTTTCTAGCCGCTCGCGGCTCTCTGCTCGCTACTCTACTACGCGTCGCCTCTCAATTCCCTGTTTTTCTGCGAGCCCTTCCTGCTCTGCATCTCCCCGCCGGACCGGCGCGGCCACACCCGCGGTCATCCGCGCTACCACGCTCGACCCGCCCTTCACCTGGTCTCCCACCTTAACGGCGATCTCCGCGCTCTCCGGCAACCACAAATCCACACGCGACCCGAATCTCACCAGGCCTACCAACTCGCCGCGCGCAACCGAATCGCCCGTTCTCTTCCAGGCCACCACGCGTCGCGCTACCCACCCCGCAATCTGCTTGAAGACAATCTCCCCATACTCGCTCGATAGAGTAAACACATTCTGCTCGTTTTCTAATGAAGCGTGCTCAGCCCAGGCCGCCAGAAATTTTCCCGGCTTGTACTCTATCCGTTGGATCGTCCCGGCCGCTGGCGAGCGGTTCACATGGACATTCCAAATCGCCAGGAAAATACTGATCCGCTGCCCCGGGCGTCCGCCGTTTTCCTCTTCCTTTACTACTACGACGCGGCCATCGGCCGGAGACACGACCACGCCCGGTTCCATCGGAATCATTCGACTGGGATTGCGGAAAAAATAGAAAACGAACAGCGCCAGGAAAACCAGCGCACCCCCACCGAGCACCGCAACCGCTGTGTGCACCAACAGCAACGCCAGTCCGCCAGCCAGCGGCGGCAGGCCGAACCAATACCCTTCCTTGACCATAGTCTCCCTGACCCCATCGCGAACCACGTCCGCGGGAGCACCTTGGTCATTCTACGACAGTTTTTCCTGGGGGACCGACCTTGCGGGGCTACTGCGAGCGTCTAGCGGGCGCACTGTGAACGCGAGACGCAATGCGTTCCATTTCATCCTTCACTCGGAGCTTCATTTTCTTCAACTGGATTTCTTCGATGAGGTCTTCGCTGCTGTGATAGGGAGAGTGGGTTAACTGCTGGAGTTTTGCTTCGTACTGCCGGTGCTGCTCTGCCAGACGCTGATATTCGGCGTCGGCTTCACCAATTATGTCCCGAGGGCTCCGCTGCGCTGTCGCCATGCGTTCCTCCTCTTCATTGATTGTGACTGGGGTGTTAACACTCCATGAGCGCAGCCTAGCACCGGGGGCCCCGGAGTCAAGAGAGACTTCGTACTATCTCGGGGGCTCTGTGGATTTCCCTACTCGCAGTTCCATGACCTTTGCTGATTCGGTCGGGGCCTGGTAGTAATCCCGCCGGAGCCCTACCTGTCGAAATCCTAGCTTTTCATAGAAGCCCACGGCAATTGCGTTTGACTCTCGAACCTCTAAAAAGACGCGACTTACGCCTTGTCCGGCAAACTCGTCGAGCATTCTATCGACAAGCGCTTTGCCCCGTCCACGCCGCCGCGCACTGACTCTCACCGCCAAATTCAGAATCTCGGCTTCCTCGCCCATCTGCCTCCCGATCGCCACCCCGGTGATCCCGGCTCCCGACTCAGTGACAAACGCGCGTAAACCGGTCAAGTAGGCCATGCTCCGCAGTTCCGTTTCCGGCCATTGCGCCGCTTCCGGCGCTTCGCGCAATATCACCACCACCTGCGCAATATCATCGTTGCGAAATTCCCGGATACGATCCCCCCCCGCTTCCAATTTCATGACCCATCGCTGGCCGGATCTTTCCAGAGAATCTCCGCGTCTGATCGCCGCACGTAGTTTGCATCCAGACGCAGCGAATCGATCGTTTCCCCACGCCGTGCGCGCTGTTCTCCGAGTTCCGCCACCCCGGCCGCGAGCCCCGCGTCGCAATGCACGAGAAGATCCCCGCGCTCTGCGCATTCTCTCCAAGGGGCTAAACCTTCCAGAATCTCCGCGTCCGGAGTCGCCCATCGGACCTTCGTTTCCCCCACACGCTCGCGCACCCACCGCACAAACTCCTCCGGCGCGATCACCATCTCTTGTTCCATCAGCTCCCAGTCGCTTGTCACATTCACCCGATAAAGTCCGCCAAAGGTCTGCCCTCTCTGTGCATCAAAACTCGCCGCCACAAAGCCCGGTTCTGCCCCTGCAAATCGCGCCAACACTTCCAACCGGGATACGCCCACGATGGGTTTCCCGTAGAGTTCCGCCCACGCCTTCACCGTCGTCAGGCCCACCCGCAAGCCGGTGAACGACCCGGGCCCGGTCGCGACAGCCAGAAGATCCATGCCCTCCAGGGTGCTGTCCGCTTCGCCGAGACACTTTTCCACAGCCGGCAGCAACCACGACGAATAGTCAATCGCTGACTCATGCCGTAGCAGGGAGATGAGCCGGCCGTCTCGCCGCAGGGCGACGCTTCCGCGTCTTTCACAGGTGTCTATCCCGAGCGTATTCAATCCATGCTGCCTTGATTGTACTTTTTCGTTACTTCGTGAATTCTATCTTACTTCCACAAAGGAAAGGGGTTGCGATTTCAGAATTGCCAGCTCCACCGTTTCCCTGGCTAACTGATAAATAACTAAGCATTTCCTGCAACGAAAATAGACGAATTCCCCGAGCAATTTCGATGCCAAAATGGTCTGACCTTTTCCCTATCTTCCTGATTCCACAGGATATACCTTGACTCTTGCAGCACACTCACCTACACTGGCGTTATCTCCTAGGGGGGACATCCGAAGCTATGGACTACAAGATTGGCGACAAAGTCGTTTATCCGAACCACGGCGTTGGAATTATCGAGCAAATCAGTTATGGCATCCTCAATGGCAGAACCGAACGCTATTACATGATCCGAGTTGTTTCCAGCGGGTTGCGGGTCATGGTCCCTCAATCGAATGCGGCCACAGTGGGTCTTCGCTCCGTGATCCGCTCAACCGACACCAGCAAAGTTCTGGGCTTCCTTGAAAAAGGCAAACTCAATTCCCACCATGACTGGAAGCACCGCTTCAAGGAGAACTCCGAGCGAATGCGCACGGGTTCTCTTCTGGAAGTTGCCGTCGTCCTCAAGAGCCTCGTCTCCCTCTCCCGCAGCAAGCCCCTCTCCTTCCGCGAAAAGAAAATGCTTGAGCGCGCCAAATATCTGCTCGTGAGTGAAATGGCCACCGCGCGCAATCTAACTGCGGAAAACGCCGAAGGACTCGTCGTCAAATCTCTGGCCAAGGCCAAACTGCAGTTCCCCCAAATGCAGGAAACCCTCGACTCTTAACGCTCTTTACAAGTCCAAATTGTTTCCAGCGGGCAGCGCAACCTGCCCGCTTCTTTTTTTCTACCTCTTGCGGCGGCTTAGCATCTCTCGGCTCTGTTCTCTGCTTGCTTGCCTCCTCGTGCTTGATTTGCTTTGAATCCCCGAGCCTCCTTCACCTCTGAGTCCCAGCCTCCATGATCCTTAGAACCGGCTTCCCCTCCACGTTCTGCAGCGGGAAATAAACCAGGTGCGTGCGTGGATCGACCGCCACCGTGTGCGCGTGCGAAATATCGATGCTCCCCGCAAAGACCAAGTTCCTGCTGTCCTCGCGGAAGACCTTCACCTGTCCCGACTCTGCCGCCACATACAACCGCCTCGTGCCCGGATCAAAGGCCAGCACATCGGGATCGCGCCCAACGGCATATTTGCCGTTCACTTGCATTGTATTCAAATCCAGAACCGCCATCTGGTTGTTCCCTTCGCCTGCCACAAACGCCAACCGATTTTCGGTGTCCAGCGCAATTCCATGAGGGTCGCTGATTCCCGGCAACGCCACATGCTGCGTAATTTCCAGTGTCACCGGGTCAATTACCGCTAGCTCGTTCTTTCCATGAACCGCCACCAGGATCTTCCCGCTCCCTCGGTCATAGACGGTGTTGCCCGCCCCTCCACCGAGCGGAATCTTCTTAAGGAGAGTGTTCGATCTCACATCGATCACTGCATCCAGGTCGCCGTGTTCGTCGGAGACAAACACACGTCGTGGTCCCGGCGCATAGGCGAGTCCATCCGGATAACGGATCGTCCCCACCCGCGCCACGGTCCGCAGTGTCTCCGAATCCACCGCAGCCACTTCGTGATCTCCGGTCACCGACGCGTAGACACGCTTCTCTTCCGGCACTGCAATCACTCCATGCACTCCGTGGAATCCATCCAGCGTTTGTATCACCGCCCGCTTTCCCAGATCGAACACCACTAACTGCCCCGCATCCATGTGCGCGATGTACAGGACTCCCGTGCTCGGATCGAGACTTTGATAGTCAAAGCGCACGGCCGGCCCTGTCAGAGGCACGTCTGCCACCACCCGCAAAACCTCGTTCCCGAACCGCGCTTCCGCCCCGTTCGATTTCCGCAAAATCCGTGCAACGGTCCCAACCGAAAAAAAGACCACCATGCAAATTAGAGCCAGTCTCAAAGCCGTTTTGGCCACGGCGTCCTCCTGATCCTTGGCCTCGTCAATCTCCCGTAGTTTCCCCATTTTCCGCTTCGAGCCGCATCGTCGCCCGTGCGTTCAACCAGGTGCCGGCAATTTTGCCGCTGCTCAAATCCGCATAGGCCGCTGCCGCAATCATCGCGGCATTGTCGGTACTCAACGCCCTGTCCGGGAAGAACACACGTATCCCCAAAGGCCGCGCCCGTTCTTCAAACGTTTTCCGTAGTTGACTGTTTGCCGCCACGCCTCCCGAAACCAACACCGTATGCACCTTGCACTGTTCGGCCGCTGCCATCGTCCGCTCCACCAAATCGCGCACGACGGCGTTCTGAAACTCCCGCACTAGCCCCAGCGTCGCCACATCACAAAGCGGCAACAGCTCTGCAAACGAACGATGCCCATCGCGCAGCGCAACTTCCCGTTTGCGGATTCCCTCAGCGTACTCCGGATGCTCCCGCAAGTGATAAAGCACGGCCGTCTTCAAGCCGCTGAAACTGAAATCCAGGGGATTTCCCCGCGTTTTTGTCGGCCCGAACTTCACCGGCGCAGCCCCATCTCCGGCAGCAGCTGCGAGATGATCCAAAATCGGTCCACCGGGATAACCGAGTCCCAGCAGTTTCGCGACCTTGTCATACGCCTCACCCGCGGCGTCGTCCCGCGTCCCACCCAACTTCCGAAACGCCAACGGCTCGGTGCCGCCTCGATGGCTTTCGCGTTCGCGAGAGGGAGCTTCCGCTCCGGTAGGGACCGCCCCGGAAGACTGGGCTCGAGCCCCCGCCGAAGTGATTTCCGTCACTTTCACCTCGTACAAAACCGTGTGTCCTCCCGAAACGATCAAACACACCGCCGGCAAGCTCGGCGACTGCCCCTTCTCAAACGCCTCCAGAAACACGGCATATACATGCCCCGCAAGATGATTTACCGGCACCAGTGGCTTGCCCATTGCTGCCGCCAGCGCCTTCCCATAGGTAATCCCCACTAGAAGCGCGCCCACTAAGCCCGGTCCTTGCGTCACTCCAATGGCATCCAACTGCTCAAATTTCAAGCCAGCCTGGGTCATCGCCTCACGCACCACCGGCACGATCTGCCGCAAGTGCTCCCGCGAAGCTAACTCCGGAACCACTCCCCCGTATTTCCTGTGGATCTCAATCTGCGAAGCCACCACGCTTGATAAAATCTTCCGCCCGTCTTCGACCACCGCGGCCGCCGTCTCGTCACACGACGACTCGATTCCCAAAATCCTTACTCCCCTCCGTCTTTCCTCGCTCTCAGCCATCTCATTGAGAATGCTAACACGCCAAAGTTCTCGGCCTGTGACGTCAGCGGCCGGCAAATCGGTTCTTTCAGCCGTGCTCGCTGGCGGGCTGTCTCATCGTACAGTTTATCTCTTTTGCAAAGTCCTATTGCCTCGTGCAACTGCCGCCGGCACCCTGACGAAAGGCGGCAGTCCATGGCAATCACCATCACCGATACCACCAACAGCTCTCCGCGGCTCCAGCAAATGCTTGGCAGCGGTCCAGGACTTCCTCCGGCTCTTCCCAACTATCCCCCGCAAAGTGCCACCACCGTCGACGGTCTGTCCGCTGCAGTCTTTGGCCTTCCCTTCCTCGCCGCCGGCGGCTTCATCGCCCTAGCCGGCTCCAGCATGATTCACGTGACCCGGCGAGGTGCGCCAGTACACGCCCCCAATTGGCTTGTCCTTGCTATCGGCGGAATTTTTCTCTCCGCAGGATTTTTCCTGTTCGTCCACGGTGTCCGCGGCATGATCCGCAAAGCGATTTACGACCGCGAAGCCAAGCAAACGCCTGGCCAGCCTTGGCTCTTCGATTTTCACTGGCGCCAGGAAGGCATCAGCTTTTCCGCATTCAGCACCATGCTCGGCCGCCTTGTCGCCGCTCTGGTTTGGAACGGCTTCCTTGTTCCCTTCTTCTGGATCGGCTATACGCAGCGCGGTGCCTGGCTCTTCTTCGCCGTCGCCTCTCTGTTCGCCCTGCTCGGCATTTTCTTCTGGATTCGCTGGGCGCAGATGCTCGCGGAACTCATCCGCTACGGCAACAGCTTTCTCGCCTACGACGAATTCCCGTATTTTCTTGGCGGCAACCTTCGCGCCCACCTCCGTGCCCCTCGCCATCTTTCCGTGATCAACAATCTCACGCTCACGCTTCGCTGCATCCAGGAGCACTACGTCACCACCGGCACGGGCAGCGACCGCTCGAGTCGCGTCGTTTGCTGCGAACTCTACAAAGACGTCCTCACCCTCGACCAGCAGCGCCTCGCCAATTTCATTGGTGTCGCGATCCCTATCGAATTCCGCATCCCTTCTGAAAAACTGCCCACCACGCTGGTTGCCACCCCGCCCACCTACTGGGCTATCGAAGTGCGCGGCGAAGCTCCCGGCGCCGACTACGAAGCTTACTTCCTGGTCCCGGTCTACAGTCGCTCGTAACCGTTTTCAGATCTGGCATAGCGAAGGAACACTTCCGCCAGGTGAGTGTTCACTTTCCGTCGTTCAGGATCGACACCGACCAAAGCAGGCATGATCACAGATGAAATGCGGCGGCAATTCTGGATCGCCAACCTGACCAGCCGCACGGGCGGCCAAAAGCCGCGCTATTTGAAAACATCCTGGTGTATCTCAGCGCTCCCAAAACGCATCCAACTTTTCATCCCGGCGTTTGCGCTCTTCGTTCACATTGGGCATCACCGGGAATTCGCCAAACGCACAAGGCCCATCGAAAATGCCAAAACCTGTTCTACTGACTGTTGATGACGACCCGGACGTGCTGCAAGCCGTCGAACGCGACCTGCGAAGCCGCTACGCTGACCGCTTCCGTATCCTCCGCGCGGGTTCAGCCAACGAAGCTATTGGCGTACTCAATCGCCTTAAATCCCGCAATGACGCGGTGGCTCTTCTTCTCGCCGATCAACGCATGCCTGAACTGGATGGCGTCGGTTTCCTCTCGCAAGCGACCGACATCTTTCCCTCCGCCAAGCGCGCCCTGCTCACCGCTTACGCGGACACCAACGCCGCTATCGAAGCGATCAATTCCGCGCGGGTTCATTACTTCCTTCTAAAACCCTGGGACCCACCCGATCAGAACCTCTATCCCGCCCTCGATGACATGCTCAACGAATGGATGGACTCCTACCATCCACCCTACGAAGGAATCCAGCTCTTCGGCACGCGCTGGTCGCGCAAATCCTACGAGATCCGCACTTTTCTCGCCCAGAATCACATTCCTTATCAATGGGTCGACATTGAGCAAGTTGCTTCGGATCAACGCCCCTCTTCGCTAAAATCCGGCGACGGCAAGGACGAGGCTTTGCCTGTTTTAGTTTTTCCCGATGGCACAAGACTGTCCGAACCCACCCCGGCGGCCATCGCGCAAAAAATGGGGCTTCGCACCCATGCCGACGTCGAATTCTACGACCTCGCGATCATTGGTGGAGGTCCCGCGGGTCTTGCCGCCGCCGTCTACGGCGCCTCCGAGGGTCTTCGCACTGTCATGATCGAACGCGAGGCTCCCGGCGGCCAAGCCGGACTCAGCTCCCGCATCGAAAATTATCTAGGCTTCCCTTCCGGTCTGAGCGGACGGGACCTCGCGCGCCGCGCCGTCGTGCAAGCTCAGCGTTTCGGGGTAGAAATCCTGTCTCCCCAGGAAGCCTGTCGCATCCGCGTCGAAGGCCCCTATCGCATTATTGAAATGTCCGACGGTAGCCGCCTCTCTTGTCACGCGCTCCTGCTTGCCACCGGAGTACAGTGGCGCAACCTTGGGGTCCCCGGCGAAGAGCGTCTCCGCGGTGCAGGCGTCTACTACGGCGGCGGTATGACCGAGGCCCTGTCCTGCAAGGGGGAAACTGTCTACGTCATTGGTGGCGCCAACTCCGCCGGCCAGGCGGCGATTAACTTTGCCGCACAGGCCGAAAAAGTCATCATGCTCATCCGCCGCGAATCTCTCGCCGCTACGATGTCGCAATACCTCATTGACCAGATCAAGAAAACGCCCAACATCGAAATCTGGCCAAACACCGAAGTCGCCGAAGTCCACGGCAACGAACATCTCGAGGAAATCTCAGTTCTCTGCTCGACCTCGAACACCACCCAGCGTTTTCCCGCCAAGAGCATGTACATCTACATCGGCGCGCTTCCCCGCACCGAATGGCTGGGCGACCTTGTCGAGCGCGACGCTCGCGGCTTTATCCTCTCCGGCCAGGATTTGATCCACGAAGGCAAGCGCCCGCAAGGCTGGACCCTCGACCGCGATCCCTCTCTCCTTGAAACCAGTGTCCCGGGTGTCTTTGTGGTCGGAGACGTCCGCCACGGTTCGGTCAAGCGCGTCGCTTCCGGCGTCGGCGAAGGCGCGGTTGCTATACAATTCGTCCATCAATATCTGGCGAAGGTGTCATGAGCATCTACGATCAGGCAGTCCAAGTGGCGCAAGCGAACCTCTCCACACTTGTGGACGAAGTCAAAAACGTCAAAGTATTCGCCGACCTTCCTCCGGATTTTCTCGAATGGTTCGTTTCGAACTGCAAGGAAGGCCGATTCCCTGCGGGCGAAATTGTGTTCAAGGAAGGCTCTCCGGCTGAGTTCATGGTGGTCTTCCTCGAAGGCCGCGTCTTTTCGCGCCGTGAATCGGAAGGCGCCAACAGTCCAGTGTTCATCGCCAAAAAAGGCGACGTCACCGGTACGCTTCCTTTTTCACGCATGACGCAAATCACCGTCACCGGTCGCGCCGAAGAACCAACTCGTCTTCTTCTGTTCCCCGCGGCTCTCTTTCAGGAACTCTTGCGCCGTTCACCCCTCCTCGGGCAGCGTCTTGTCGGAATTCTCACCGACCGCGTTCGCGAGACCACCCGAGGCGAACAGCAGCGCGATAAACTAGCTGCTCTCGGCAAACTGTCCGCCGGACTCGCGCACGAGCTCAACAACCCCGCTGCTGCGGCCACTCGTTCCGCCGGCGCCCTGCTCGATTGTCTCGCGCGCCTCCGCACCCTCGGCGCAAAAACTTACCTCACCGAGGCCAACTGCGCCGACATCGCCAAGGTCGAATCCGAACTTCGCAACGAACTGGAACCCGCCGTTTTCAAAGATCAACTTGACCGCAGCGACCGTGAAGAATCCATCACCGGCTGGCTCGATTCCCAGAACGTTCCTGATGCCTGGAAGCTCAGCCCGCTTCTTGTAGACGCCAACGCCACCATCCCCCATCTTGAGCGCTATCGAGCTGCCGCCGGCCCCGCGCTCGCCACCGCCCTCGCGCGTTTTGCGACCATGCTCGAGATGGAACGCATCATCGGCCAGATCTCCCACAGCACCCAACGCATCTCCACGCTCGTAAAAGCCATCAAGGAATACTCCTACATGGATCAGTCCCCGGTGCAGGAAGTGGACATCGTCCGCGGCCTTGAAACCACCCTCTCGATTCTCGAACACAAACTCCGCAAGGGCATCACCGTTAGCCGCGATTTCGCACCGGACCTCCCCAAAGTCACCGCCAACGGCGGCGAGCTCAATCAAATCTGGACCAATCTCATTGATAACGCCGCCGATGCCATGAAAAACAAAGGTGAACTGCGCCTGCGCGCGGTTCGCGAAGGCGAGGAAGTCCTCATCGAAGTCGGTGACAACGGGCCCGGCATCCCCAAAGACGTTCAGTCCCGCATCTTCGAGCCCTTCTTCACCACCAAGGGCGTGGGCGACGGTACCGGGCTCGGCCTTGACGCTGTCCATCGCCTTGTCCGAAAAATGCGTGGCACCATCTCGTTCACCTCCATCCCCGGCGACACCCGCTTCCAGGTCCGCATCCCCATCCACCAACCCCTCTAGCGACCGCCTCCTGCGGTCGGCGCCTTTCTTGCATTTGTTCTCTCCGCCCTTTGGTCTTGTTCCGTTGTCTTATTTGCCAGCTGAGCCGCCACGGTATTTGTTCCCTCTTCGTTAATGCCTCTTATGGGCAGGTCCTATTGTTTTCACCCTAACTGACTCTGAGAAAATAGACCTAGCCGAGGCGCCCCTATGGACTCCAGGTTCTGGACATCGTTGTTCCTCTGCGCCGCCCTTTCAGGGGCCGCGATTCCCCAGGCTTCGGCGCAATCCAAGCCCCAGAGCACCACGCCGATCCCTGCCTCCCTTCCCCTGCATCCAAGCCTTCTGCCCCAGGCAGAGTTCTCCAAGCCCCACCGCCGCATCTACGACAATGACAACCTGCTCAGCGGCCGCTCCGGCGCGCTTGCCTTCGCCGATTTCAGCGAAGTCAACGATTGCGACCGCAACTGCTTTGATCAGATCCACCAGCTCTCTCGCGTCAATGCCGCCACAAACTCCAATTGGAAGCGCGAGCTTCTCCGCTCACTCGACACTGTGCGCAACGACCCGGACTGGCAGCTCTACCTCCACCAGCTTTACGATCTCCACCTCCGCTTCTGTCAGATCGGCGAAGACAAGCGCGAAGAACTATCCCATGTAGCCGATCCGCACAACGTAACGTCTGGTGAACTCGCCGTGGACGATAAATACGACGCAAAATTTCGCCAGGCTCAGACCTCACTCGAGGCGCTTTTCTCCCGCCAGCACAGCCTGCAACAGAAATTCGCCGCGAACGCCTATTCTTTTCAGTTCTCCCAGCTACAGGTCAGCCGCATTCAAAATGCCCCGTGCGCGCAGCCACGTTACACCGCGACTGGTCCCACGAATGCCGACGATCCCTGAGCCACACCATGACACGCCCCGCCCGCATGCTACCCGTCCTGTTCCTGCTTCTGCTGCCACTGGTGTGCACTGCACAATCTCCCTCCACCGGGGCAACGGCGGCAGCGGCAAAGTCAACCGAGACGCTTTCGGCCCAAAACCCCGCGACGGATTCGCCCACCCCCGCAACCCCCGCTAAGCCCAAACACGTCATTACGAACGAAGACATCGAGCACCGGCCCAACGCAGGTTCGGCTGAGGAGCTAATCCTGCCGGGGGCCAGCCCGCTTCTTGCCTGCGATCCGTCCTGCGAACAGGAAGCTCGCGCCTCACTGAACTACGATGACGACAACGAAGGCGAATGGCGCGTGCAGGTGGCGCAGGCCCGCCGCGAACTAGCCACCGATTCCAACTGGCGCGGCATGCTTTCGCAAGGCATCCAGCAAACCCATTCTTACTGCAATTTTCTCTACCAGCAGCAGCAGCAAAACGCACCCTCCGGAAACAACTGGAGCGCCCGGCAGCAGCGCGCGCGCAACGCCAAGTATTTTGAGGACATGGACCGCGCCCTCCGCCAGGGCATGCAAAACACCCTCAGCCGCATGCAGGACCGCATCCGCGAAGTCGAGGTCCTTTCGCCCGTGCGCGCCGCCATGATGTCGGTACAAGCCCAACGAATCTTTGAACGGGACTGCGATCCTCCTGGGACACGCTGATGGCAACGGCCGCACCCCATCGGAATTCGCCCCTGCTCCGGGTTTTCTTCTGCGCGACCCTTCTTGCAGTTGGCTTTTCTGTTTCTTCTTGCAAGAAAAACTCCGGACCAACCCCGGCCTCGGCTTCCGGCCCGCATCTCAAGTGGAACGTCCGCACCCTCTCTAGCGGCGTTTCACATCCGGCCATTGGAAAAGACGGTACCATCTATGTCGGCACCGGCGGCGGTGCGGAAGCGTTCGATCCCGCCGGCAGGATGCTCTGGAAGGTCACCTACGCTTCGCCCGGCGCGCCGGTGATCGCCGACGACGGCACGTTGTATTTCGAGAGCAATCACGGCTTGGTTCTCGGCATCAGCTCCGATGGCCAACTCGTCTGGCAACCCAAGCTCGGGCTCATCGGGTTCAAAGCGCCGCCTGCTCTTGGCCCGGACACTTCACTGTTCTATGTCAACACCGCGTCCGATCTCTGGGCCTTTCAACCCAAGCGATCCGACCGCGAGTCGTGGTCTCTATCAACGTTCCGCGAAGGCTCTCTCGACTCTGCCAGCATACTTCCCGGTACCGCGCGCGTGAACGGCGCGGCGCAAAACGGTGCGCCCATCGTTTATGGAGATTCCACGGTTCTTCTTCCGCGCCAGAATTTCCTCCACGCCTTTTCTACCAACGGCAGCAGTTACTGGCGCAACGAACTTTCCCCCGGCGACCTCGGCATGGCTGCCATCGGCCGGGACGGCACCATTTATGTCGGTGATGATCGCAGCATTCTCTATGCGGTTGATCCCTCCGGCACCACCAAGTGGCGTTTCGATCTCAGCAGTTCGGTCCACGGCTCTCCCGTCGTGGACGCTGACGGCATCATCTACTGCACCGACGGCGTTGCCGTCTACGCCATCAATCCCGATGGCTCGCTGAAATGGCGCTATTACAAGCCCAAGGAACCGTATTTCGTCACCCCACCCACTCTGGCCGCCAACGGTACGTTGTATATAGGTGCAGAATTCGGTCTGCTCGCCTTTGCGCCCGACGGCACCTTGAAGTGGAAAACTCGGGTGATGTCCCCCACCTCGCCAATCACCATCGCCCCGGATGGCACGCTCTATTTCGGCTGCGGTTACTCCTGGCTCTGCTCGTTTGAAGGCGAAGGTTCTCCGTTGATGCAAAGCTCCTGGCCCAAGCCTTATCACGATATTCGCAATACCAGCCGATATTCCGGAATGAACGAGTGAGGGTGCCCATGCGCGCAAAAAAGCAAGCGACCGTGGTTTCCCTGCTGATTGTCGTGGCGCTCTCGATTCCTCTCGCCGCCTGCAAGCGTTCGGACTCCCCTGGCACCGCGGCCTCCATCGGCCTTCAGAAAAAGTGGGAGTTTCCCCTGGGCACTCGCGGCGACGGGGGCCTAGCGCTCACTGACGACGGGAATGTCATCGCCACGTCCGAGGACGGGTATGTCTATTCAATCGATGCCAACGGCACTCTGGTTTGGAAGACATATATCGGTGCCACCCACGCTTCGCCCTTGATCGGCCCTGATGGCGCCGTCTACATTGCCAACGACAACGGCTCGGTCTTCGCTCTGAATCGTTCCGGTTCGCAGCGCTGGCGCTCCATCGTCTACCAAGGCAACACCGTTGGTCACAACGCCGCTGCCATCGGAAGCGCATTTCTGTTTACTCCGTCGCGAGATGGCCTCAAAGCCGTCAGTCTCGCCGACGGCCGCATCGAATGGTCGACCGACCTCGGCACCGAGCAATGGGGCGCCGTCACTCTGCTGGGCGATGGCACGATTCTCTACGGTGGTCACGGCCGGTTTCGTGCGGTCAACACGCACGGCGATGAACTCTGGCAGTATCCGCGGCTGTCCGAGGAAGCCTTGAGACGCAACGGCAATTTCCCTCCGCCGGGCGATTTCTTCGCGTGCTCCAGTATCGCTCCGGGGCCAGGGGGGGCTCTGCTTGTCGGTGTAGGCCGTAAACAGCTGGTAGCTCTCGGCGAGGACGGCGTTCTGCGCTGGAAGTACGAGTCGCAAGGAAACAATTTGGCCACTTCAGGCCCGGTCGTATCCTCAGACGGTAGCATCTATTTCGGCCATCCCGACGGCCATCTCTACGCTTTCGATTCGAGCGGCGGCAAAAAGTGGGACGTCGAAGTCGGCGTTTCCATCGCCTCCACGCCGGTTCTCGCCAGTGATGGCACGATCTTCATCGCCGCCAACCGTTATCTACAGGCGGTCTCGCCCGAAGGAAAAATTCTTGCTCGAACCGATGTCGGCGACATGGTTACTCCACCGCTCACGATCGCTTCCGATGGCACGATATACGTCTTGAACGATTCCGGCATCGTTTCTGCTTACGTAGGTGGCCATGGCGGCCTCATGGACAGCCTCTGGCCCAAGTTCCAAGGCGACCTGGCCAACTCGGGCGTCGAACACGCTCACTAAACTCGCCCACGGTGGGGGACCGTCTCTCGCCGTTTTTACTTCCAGAGTTTGGCCTTCCATCCAAACCGTTTCTGTGTACAATCTCCCCCATGAATCGTCGAACCTTTATCGAGTCGTCTCTCGCAACCGTAGCGATCAGCGCCATTCCCTTCCGCGGTTTCGCCGCCGCGCATCAGCTCGATCACGTTGGCCTCGAACTCTATACCGTTCGCACGCTAATGAAGACCGATGTACCCGGCACGCTCGGCAAGGTTGCCGCCGTTGGCTACAAGGAAGTCGAATTTGCCGGCTATTTCGATCATTCTCCCAAGGATCTGCGCGCCATGCTCGATAAGGACGGCCTGTCGGCGCCCGCCTGTCACGTTGGCTACGACGTTGTCGAGAATAAGTGGCCGGAAACTCTCGAAGCCGGCCACATCATGGGCCACAAATACGTCATCTGCCCCTGGATTGACGAGGAGCAGCGCAAATCCGCCGATGGCTACAAGCGTGCCGCCGAGCTCTTCGACAAGGCCGGCGAAACCGCGCGGAAAGCGGGCATCCAGTTCGGCTACCACAACCATTACTGGGAATTCATGCCTGACAAAAGTCTGGGCGGCAAGCTGCCTTACGACTACCTGCTTGAAAACACCAGTCCGGAGAACGTGAAGATGGAGCTTGACCTCTGCTGGATCTCCGTCGCCGGGAAGGATCCCATCGCTTACTTCCAGAAATATCCGGGCCGCTTCGTCCTGGTTCACGTCAAGGATTTAAGCCAACTGCCCACGATTGATCCAAGCAAGGAATCCCACGCCATGATTGGGGACGTGGCCAAAAACTTCACGCCGGTCGGTGGCGGCGTGATCGACTGGAAAAAACTGCTGCCCGCGGCGCAGGATGCCGGCGTCAAGCACTTTTTCGTTGAAAACGACGAGCCCAAAGACCCCATCGCGAACATCACTGCCAGCTACGAGTACCTGTCGAAGCTCCGGTTCTGACGCACAATAACCCGTTTTGCGGCGGCTGCCACCTGCCGCGATTTTCGCGGTTTGCCCGAGAAAATCGCTCCCGTACTCATTTCCCATGCCCAACTTGGGGCTGTGGTTTGATTGACAAACCTCCCGGCCGCCGTCTACTGTGCTTAGGAACATCAAAATCTCCGCCCAAATCCAACTGATTACAGGAAAAATGGCCAACGACGCAAAGCAGTCCTCGCAAAAGTCCGCCGCGCATCCCAAAGTTCGTAAGGCCGTTCTTCCCGCCGCCGGGCTTGGCACACGCTTCCTGCCCGCCACCAAGGCGCAACCCAAGGAAATGTTGACGGTTGTCGACAAGCCGCAGATCCAGTACGTCGTCGAAGAGTGCGTGGCCTCGGGCATCGAACACATCATCATCGTCACCGGCAAAGGCAAGAACTCCATCGAGGACCACTTCGACAATTCCCCGCTCCTCGAACGCTTCCTCGAGGAAAAAGGCAAGCACGATCAGGCCGAACTGGTCCGCCACATCAGCAACATGGTGCAGGTGAGCTACACGCGCCAGAAAGAACCACTCGGCCTCGGTCACGCCGTGCTGGTCGCGAAAGACCTTGTCGGTGACGAACCCTTCGCGGTCCTGCTCGGCGACGTGCTCATCCCCGGCGAGAATCCCGCCACCCGCCAACTTATTGATGTTTACGAAACTACCGGCACAGGCGCCATCGCGGTCGAAGAAGTTCCGCGCGACAAAACCTATCTGTATGGAATCTTTGCCGGCGAACCGGCGCCGCAGCCGCCGTTCGGCGAGCGCTTATTGCGCATCCGTGACCTTGTCGAAAAACCAAAAGTCGAAGAAGCGCCTTCCAATCTCGCCATCACCGGACGTTACGTTCTGCCGGCAGCCATTTTTGATTGCCTCGAGCGTACTAAGCCGGGCGCAGGCGGCGAAATCCAGCTCACCGATGCCATGCGTTTGCTCGCAAAAGAACAAGGTTTGTGGGCTTATATCTATGAAGGGGTTTCTTACGACGCGGGAGACAAACTCGGTTTCCTAAGAGCTACGGTCGAACTCGCACTGCAAAACAAAGAACTCGGTCCCGGCTTCCGCGATTACCTTAAAACCCTGAAACTGTAGTGTACCGGCGGAGCGCGGCTTTCGATCGCCAATACGGCTCAGTCTTTCTTCTTACTTGTTTTCTTCTCTTTGCTTTCTTTCGTTGCCGGTTCTTTGGCGGTCGATTCTTTCGAATCGCTCGTTTCGCTCTTCGCCGCCGGCGCGGAGTCGTTTCCTCCGCCTTTCCCGGCGTAGTCGGTTACATACCATCCCGATCCTTTGAACTGGATGGCGGGAGCTGAAAGTATCGGTTCGACCTTTCCGCCGCAGTGCGGACACTTCTTCAAATGTGGCCCGGACACGCTCTCGATCTTCTCCGTCAGCCGCTTGCACTTCGTGCACTGGTACTCGTACAGTGGCACAGTTGCCCTCCAGCCTATGCTTCAAACGATCAATTATACCATGCGCCTCGACCGTCCCTGCGCGTGCTAAACTCTTCTCATAAACCGCTCATGAAGACTAGCAATCACACCGACTCGTCCGCCTCGCCGCGCTGCGGCTGCCTTTATCTGGTGGCCACGCCCATCGGGAACCTGGAGGACATAACGCTGCGCGCCCTGCGAACGCTGAAGGAAGTGGACACGATCGCTTGCGAAGACACGCGGCACACACTGAAGCTGCTCAATCATTTCGAGATTCACAAGCCATTGGTGAGCTATCACGAACACAACGAATTGACCCGGGCACCGGAGCTGGTGCACGCCATGGAGCAAGGTGCGCAGGTCGCGCTGGTCAGCGACGCGGGCATGCCGCTGGTCTCCGATCCAGGGCATCGTCTGGTTTCGCTCGCCATTCGCCATCAGATTCCTGTGGTACCCGTTCCCGGCCCTTCGGCCCTGCTGACGGCGCTGGCGGCATCGGGCTTGCCCAACGAAGAATTTTTGTTTTTGGGGTTTTTACCCGCACGTTCGGGCGAACGCCGGCGTGCGCTCGAACACCTGCGCATCGAAAATCGCACCATCATTCTTTACGAGGCGCCGCACCGCATGGCAGAAACGCTCGCCGATGCGCTCGCGATCCTGGGCGACCGCCCGGCGTGTCTAGCGCGCGAAGTAACCAAACTCCACGAAGAGTTTCGTCGCGGCAAACTGTTTGAACTCATTCAGTCGCTCGAGGAACATCCGGTGCGCGGCGAAATTACTTTGATTCTCGGCCCGCCCGAGATGGGCAAGGCCGGAGCGCAGGTAGACACCGCACAGTCGCTGGCTGCTCGCGTGGATGAGTTGATCCATCAGGCAAAACTCGACCGCAAGGAAGCGCTAAAACTCGCTGCCAAGGAACGCGGCATCACCCGCCGGGACGCCTATCGCCAACTCCTTGACGAAAACGCTCCGGGCCAGGAATAACTTTTCCGTTTGGGAACACGATTGCCCGTCGCCAGGCAATCGTTGTGTCACCGCCAAGCTTCGAAGGGACGCGGCTCGCGACAGAAAGGGGTGACCGCTGCCCCGTCAGAAGGTCGATTCGGAGCGGAACATGCGCTGAAAGCGCGGGCCGACAAACTGCACGCCCACAACTTTTTCACCCGCAGCAATCCCGTCACTGACATGCACGACTTTGCCCTGGGTTTCAAAGTCCTGCTCGCCCCGCCTTTGGAACTGCCCTTGCACCGGAATGCGGATTTCTAGACTCGAGCCGATGGCCACGTCAAATCGCGTGCGAAACGCGGCTCCGCTACGGCATAGATTTTCGCTGGCGGTTTCTTCTTCGAAACAGACTCCTCGCGCGTCGCGGCCGCGCACGCGCAATGGCAGGCGCACGGCAATTCTACGTTCTGACCTCTTCCGGGCTACGCTCTCGATGACTGGGCTCATCGGATGCCTCTCCCCCATCGGCGCCCTTTTCCGCAAAGAAACGCTGCACTTTCTCAACGATCTCCTGCTGGGTGCGCGCCGAATGCACGATTTTTCGAAGCTCGCTGCCGTTCCCCACACCGTGCGTAAACCAGCAAGCGAACTGCTTCATTTTTCCCACACCATCCGGAAGGTTGGAGCTAAGAATCTTCTGATAGTAGCCAGAAAGTAAACGTCGCCGGTCGTCCTCGGTCGGCACGTCGTAATGTCGCGTAGTTCTATATTGCTCCATCTGGCGGAAAATCCAGGGGTTGGTTGCCGCGGCGCGTCCGATCATGACCGCGTCACAGCCGGTCTGTTTCACCATGCGCGCGGCATCTTCCGGGCACTGCACGTCGCCGTTGCCAACGATGGGAATCTTCACGGCCTGCTTGGCGGCGGCGATGATGGTCCAGTCTGCCCGTCCGGCGTAGCCTTGCATGCGGGTGCGCGGATGAATGGCCGCGGCTTCCACGCCGATTTGCTCGGCCATTCGCACCACGTCGAGTGCCACGATGGATTTATCATCCCAGCCGGCGCGGAGTTTGATGGTCAAGGGAATTTTGATGGCGGCGCGTACGCCTTCCAGGATTTCTTTGAGCAGTGGCAACTCGCGCAGCAAGCCCGAGCCGCCACATTTCACCACTTTCTTGGCCGGGCAGCCGAGGTTGACGTCCACAGCGTCGTAGCCGAGATCTTCCGCGATGCGCGCTGCCTCGGCCATCACCTTCGGGTTTGCGCCAAACAGTTGAGCGGTGATGGGATGCTCGTCCTGCTCAAAATAGAGATACCGCAGCGTCTTGTGAGCGCTACGCGTGATGCCCTCGGAGCTGGTGAACTCGGTCATCAACAGCCCGCAACTGCCGAGGCCGCGAATGACGCGACGGAACAGCGTGTCGGTAACGCCTGCCATCGGCGCCAATACCGTCGCCGGACGAATCACCAGATCCCGAACCTTGTATTCTGCGGGCAGCACGATGGGTTCCTACAAGAAGTCTAGCAGCACTACCATGCAAAACCCAGGTTTCAGCAAGCCCATGCCTTTCCAAAAGTGCCTACCTAAATTGATCGATCGGCGGGTGGGGGCGGGAAACGACTCGACCCGCAGAATGCCTTCGGTCTCAACTGGCCCTGAGGGACTGGACCGTTTCAGGCGTTTGGCGAACCAGCGCCCGTTCTCCCCCTCTGCTTGATTGCACCCGCAGAAAAAAGATTCCCCTCGAACGGGTCGCCTGGCAGACGCCTGTGGGCAAGCGCGCCCATTCCGAAGCCGGTGGCTACGTTTTCGTAGAGGAACCCAGAAATTTTTCGAGACGGAGGAATTTGCGGCCTAGGGCGGGGCTGAAGGCGGACCATTCCGGTTCGCCGGAATCAACCACAAGCGCCGCACGGATGGCGCCCATCTTGGAGTCGAGGTCGTCCATGTAATGGAACGCAAGGGCTTCGCGGATCATCGGCAGCTTCGGCGAACCGAATTCGTACTCACCGTGGTGGCTGATCAGCATGTGTTGCACCACGGTTTTCAAACGTTCCGGGAAGCCCTCGATCGCATCCATCGTCTGGCCGACAGTCCCGACTTCCATGACGATATGCCCGAGCAATTGGCCTTCGACCGAGTAGCTGACGGCGCGTTCGTAGCAAAGCTCATTGAGTTTGCCGACATCATGCAGCAACGCCGCCGTCAACAGTAGGTCAAGGTCAAGTTCGTGATAGTGCGCGGCGATTTGCTTGGCCAATCCACACAAGCCGACCACGTGCTCGATCAACCCTCCAAGGTAGGCGTGATGCATCGTTTTTGCAGCGGGGGCGCGCTTGAAGCGGTCCACAATCTTCGGATCGGTCAAGATCTGGGAGCACAACCGCTTCAGCCAGGGGTTTTTCATCCCTTCGATGAAACCAAGAATCTGCTTGTAAAGCTCCTCGGTGTCGTACGGTGTGCGCTGCAGAAAATCGCCGAGGTCGATCTCTTCGGGCTTGGCAACGCGAAATTGCTGCAAGGTAAGCTGCGGCCGGTTGCGATACAGTTCCACGCGGGCTTGCACCTTGACGAAGTCGTCTCGATTGACGTCCTTTGCCAGGAGTTCAAACTGGTCCCACATGCGCGCCTCGACAGTGCCAGTGCGGTCACCGAGTTCCATCCGCAGGTAGGCTCTGCCATTGGCGGTGCTGCGCACTTCCTTTTCGTGGACAAGAAAAAAGCTGGTGATCGAGGGGTCGGGTTCGAGGTCTTTAACGAAGAGCTTCTTCACTCTTAGTTTCCAGTCTTGGGACCGAACAAGATGTATTTCTTGTGCTGTTTCTTTTCCTTTGTGACTTCCGGCGTAGCGCTCACTTCCTCGATTTCGGAGTTGCCGCCGCCAGCCATATCCTGGTAGCCCGGCTTGATGACAACATAGCTCTGCTCGCGAAGCGTCTTCAGGTAGTCGCGCAGCGCTGGCTCCATGCGTTCGCTATAAAGCCTGTCCATGATTTCGTTGGTGACTTTCTCATAGGGTTGCACACCAGCTTCGTAACGTTCTAGCACCTGCAGGATCAGGTAACCCTGCTTGGTTTCGATGACCCCTGTCAACTGGTTCTTCTTCATCGTGAAGACCTGATCTTCGATCGCCTTCGAGAGCTCGCCGCGCTTGTAGACCCCAAGGAATCCGCCCTGCTGCGCTGTGCTGCCGTCGGAAAAACGCTTTGCCAGAACGGCAAAATCCTCGCCATCGTTGATGCGCTTCAACATGTCGTCGGCCTTCTTCTTAATGTCAGCGGCCTCCGCTTCCTTTTTGCCTTCCGTGCTTAGCTCAATGGCGCGCAGCGCGACCTGCTCGGGCTTCACATAATCATTCTTATGATCTTCATAGTATTTCCGCGCCTCCGAATCGGTGATCGTGATATGTGAACCTACTTCGCGGCTAATCACCTGCTGCGTCAGAATTTTGTTGCGGATGTTGTTTTTGAAGTCGTCCCAGTTTAGGCCCTCATGCGTAACGGCCTTTTCAAGGTCGTCCATGTCCTTCAACTTGTTCTGCGTACGGATTTGGTCAAGCTGCTTCACGACGTCGGCCTCCACGTTGAGGCCCATGTCCTTACCGCGCTGCGCTAGCAGCGACTGGTCAATCAGGTCGCGCAAGGCGGTTTTCTGGCGATCTTCAATGGCCACCTGCAACTGCTCCTGGGTACAACGCCCATTGCAATCCTGCTGCGCCTCGTCAGCGGCCGAAGTCTTGGCCTTTTCGAGTTCCGAGCTGGTGATGATCTCATTGTTCACACGGGCAATGATCTCTTCGACCACGCGGCTTTCTCCGCCGGGAACGGGCTTCTTGGCGGCGGGAGCCGCCGCTTTAGGCGCCGGCTTTGGCGCGGGCTTCTTGTCCTCTTCCTGCTCCGGTGCAGCCATTTGGGGAGCTTCCAGCTTCGGCTGAGACGACGGATTCTGCGCTGGAGGATTCTCTTGCGCCGGTGGATTCTCTTGCGCCGGTGGATTCTGCGCGCACACGGGCAGCGCGAAAAGCAACCCGGCCAGTAACGCTGTTTTCATTCGTTTCTCCCTTTAGAAAGTTTAGCCTTCTCCTCGCAAGCCGAGCAATACGTTTCTGAGCGCCAGCGGCACCGATTCGCCGCGCTGGAGTTCCATCCACAGCACGCCGCTCGGGTCCAACTTGATGCCCTTCCGTGAACGCACCACATTGACAACGGCCGCCGGATCGAGTTCGGTTTCGGGATGGAAGCGGATGGCGATGCGCATTCCCTGCCGCTCGATTGAAGCGACCCGGAGCTTCTCGCTCCTCGTTTTGAGAACCGCATACTCCAAAAGGTTTTCCACCGATTTCGGCAGCGGCCCGAAGCGGTCCGCGAGCTCTTTGTGCACGTCCTGTCTTTCGGCTTCTGTGGCGATCGAAGAAATGCGCTTGTAGGTGCGCAGGCGCAGGTTCTCGCTGGGGATGTATTCCTGCGGAATGCGCACGTCCATGCCCAGGTTCAACGTCGTACGCAGGTCGGGCATGGACTCTTCGCCCCTGAGCTTGGCGACCGCGCCCTCGAGCATTTGGACGTAGAGGTCGAAGCCGATGGCCTCGATGTGTCCATGCTGCTGGCGGCCGAGCAGGTTGCCTGCGCCGCGAAGTTCCAGGTCGAGTGCGGCGATGCGGAAGCCGGCCCCGAGC
>Ga0126371_10000193_pt1 | contig 46804 bp, 32 predicted proteins | sample PanSoiMetaPlot_4_FD_110145 | JGI IMG/M metagenome (GOLD analysis project Ga0126371, IMG submission 110145) | Tropical forest soil microbial communities from Panama - MetaG Plot_4 | ecosystem: Environmental > Terrestrial > Soil > Tropical forest > Bulk soil | place: Panama | collected 2016-02-17
ACGGCCAGCGCGTGGTGACGGCCTCGTTCACCCTGCCGAACTACCGCTACGCCGAGGAGGGAACGCAGGCGGCCTTCTTTAACCAACTCGCGGAGCGGCTAAACGAAATACCAGGGGCGCTGGCGACCGCCATCACGGATTCGCTGCCGCCCGGCGCCGGAATTCGCACGGTACCTTACTGGCAGTTGGCGAACCGGGGGGAGGAAGTGACGGATCCGAGCATGTCGGGAAGCATCAAGTGGCGGTACGTGAGTCCCGGCTATTTTGAAGCGCTGGGGATTCCGATCCGGCGCGGCCGGAGCTTCTCGGAAGCCGACCAGGCACCGGGCGCACGGAATGCGGTGGTGAACGAATCGCTCGCAAAGCGGCTGGTGGGAGACGGTGATCCGATCGGCGCGCACCTGGGAGCCAGCGCCATCATCGGCGTAGCGGCGGATGTTCGAAACGCGCGGCTGGACCGGGCGCCGGAGCCGGAATTTTATTGGGTTCGCAAAGCTACCCGCGCCGGAATCGGCGGGAGCGAAGATCCCGCGTGGTGGCGGCGGGCGACCGCGATTGTGCGGTCGGATATCGAGGAGCGGGACGCGGAGCAATTGCTGCGGGCGGCAATCCGGCAAATTGACCCGGCGGTTCCTGTGCAGGTGGAAACGATGGAGACGCATGTGGAGGGGTTCCTGACCAGGCCGCGCTTTCAGACCGGATTGCTGGTGTTATTCGCGGTCACCGGCCTGATACTAGCGGGAATCGGGCTGTACGGGCTGATCTCGTTCCTGGTGGAGGAGCGGACACGAGAGATCGGGGTGCGGATGGCGCTGGGAGCGACGCCGAGTGCGGTGAGACGGATGGTGGTTTCGGACGGCGCGCGATGGACCGGCGCCGGCGCGGTTCTCGGAGCCGCGGCGGCGGGTTTGCTGCTGCGGATGATGCGTGGACTGCTGTATGAAGTGGAGGTTTTCGATTTCCGCGTGTTTGCGGGCGCAGTGGCGCTACTCGCAGCCGTGGCGTTGTTCGCGGCATGGCTGCCGGCTTGGCGGGCGTCGCGGATTGATCCGATGGCGGCGCTGCGGCACGAGTGAAATTGGAAAACACCAGCGACTAGATCCGAAACGGACGTGACCGTCGCCGGCGTTACACTGTTACTTCATGGCTGCAGAATTGGTCTGTTTCGAAGAGAAGTGCCGCGCGCGGTTTCCGATCACCGAGGTTCTGTACAATTGCCCCACGTGCGGCGGGCTGCTGGAAGCGGTGTACGAGAAGCCGGAACAATCGGCGCCGATGCTGCGGCGGCTATGGCGCGAGCGGCGGACTTCCAACGCGCCTCTCGACCAAAGCGGCGTGTGGCGGTATCGGGAGTTCATTCCGTTTCTGGCGTCCTATAACTGCGTGGTGACGCTGCGGGAGGGCAACACGCCGCTGCTGGAGGCGCGGCAGGCTGCCGAATACGGCGGCTTGGACAAGCTGGTCTTCAAACACCAGGGGTTCAACCCGACCGGGTCGTTCAAAGACAACGGCATGACATGCGGCGCGGCGCAGGCGCTGCGGCTGGGGATGACGCGGGTAGCGTGCGTTTCCACGGGCAACACTTCGGCATCGATGGCGGCTTATGCAAGCGCCGCGGGACTGCAGCCTGTCATTTTTATTCCGCACGGGAACATCTCGTACGGGAAGCTCGCGCAGGCGCTGGAATACGGCGCACGGACCCTGCAGGTGGAGGCAAACTTCGATCAGATTCTGGCGCTGGTACGGCAACTGGCGGAGCGGCTTGGAATTTACCTGCTGAATTCGATCAATCCATTTCGGATCGAAGGGCAGAAGACCATCATGACGGAGTTGATGGATCAGCGCGACTGGCGCGTGCCGGATTGGATCGTGCTGCCGGGCGGCAATCTCGGCAACGTGTCTGCTTTCGGTAAGGGATTGCGCGAGATGAAGGAACTGGGGCTGATCGACCGGTTGCCGCGGCTGGCGGTGGTGCAGGCCGAGGGCGCCGCGCCGTTCTACCAGTTCATGCGCAGCCGGAAGCGCGCGAAGTTTGCGGCGGTGGCGCATCCGGAGACGCTGGCCACGGCGATCAAGATCGGCGATCCGGTTTCGTGGCCGAAAGCGAAGCACGAAATCGAGACGTCGCAAGGTGTCGTCGAGAAAGTCAGCGAACAGGAAATCGCAGATGCCAAGGCGGTGATCGGGCGCTGCGGCATCGGCTGCGAGCCGGCTTCGGCGGCCACGCTGGCCGGCATACGCAAGCTCACGGCCGGTGGCGTGATTGCGCGAGATGCGGATGTGGTGGCTGTGCTGACCGGTAACGTGTTGAAGGATCCGGACTACATTTACCGGTATCACACCGGGAAACTGGAAGCGCCGGATGGCTCACGGATCCAATCGACGTTCGGGAATGAACCGGTGGTGGTGCCGAACGACGCGGAGCGGATCGCGAAGCTGTTGGGGTGAGGGCGATGCCCGCGCTCACGCGCGGGGCTACAATTGCGCGGCGGTTAGCGGAGGATTGCCTGCACGCGGGCGGTTAACTCGGCTTCGGTGACGGCGCCGGGATGATAGTAGCGCACGATGCCGGCGCGATCGAGTAGGACAATCGTGGGAGTGGTGCTGGCGCCGTATAACTGGAAATTTGCGGCGCTGACCGGATCGGGGAAATTGCCCAGCGGCGCGTAGTATTTTGTGCGGATCTGCTCGATGTATTGCTTCTCAGCGTCGGGCGGCGCCGGATCGCCGCCGGCGGCATAACCGTACAGGCGCGTGGGACCGACTACGGTGAGGCCTTGCGGAGCGAATCGTTTTTGCACCGCGGCGAGGATGGGAACATCGGCTTTGCAATCGGGACACCAGTGCGCCCAGAAGAACAGCACGACGGGCTTGCCTTTGAACCGGGCCAGTGACAGGCCTTCGAGTGGCGGGGCGGGCTTGCCTTCGAGCGAGAGCAGGTTGAGGTTCTTATGGATGCGATCTCCGATGGAAGTGCCGTCCCAGGTCTTGGCCTGTTCGCGCAGGTAGGCCAGCGCCTCGGGGATCTCGCCGCGCGCCGCCAGAACGTTCGCGTGAACCTCAATATCGGCGCCGACCGCGGTGGGAAGCCAGGGATCGGAATCGAGGCGGCGCATGCCGAGCGCGGCCAGCGCCATCTTGCGCGACTCGGCGGCGTAGGCGTCGGCGCGATCCAACTGGCGGGCGGAAAGCGCGCCGCGAGCCAGCCAGGAGATGGCCGCGGCTACTTCCGGCCCGGCGGCTCCTTTCGCGCGCACCATCTGGACGGCACGATCGGCAGTGGCGAGATCGCCGTGCACCACCAGCGCCTGCACGTCATCGGCGAATGACGCCCAGCCGGCAAGCGGCGCGAGCGTACCCAGAAGCGCGGCGGCGAGCAGTCGCATACAGACTAGAGTAGCGAATTGATGTCGGCGATGGTCTGCGGATCCATCCAGTTCTTGGCTTCGGCGTACTTGCGCAGGACACGGCCGGAAGCGTCGATCACGTACGTCTCGGGATATACGAACGTGCCGTAATCCTCGTGGATCTTCAGATCATGCGCCACAAGAAAAGCGGGATGGAAGCGCTCGACGAATTTCTTGTAGGCCTGCTCGTCTTTGTCGACGCTCACGCCTAACACGACGACGCCCTTGCTTTTGTACTGGTCGGCAAAGGCGCTGAGCGAGGGGGTCTCCTCGACGCACGGCTGGCACCAGGAGGCCCAGAAATTGAGCAGCAGCAATTTGCCGCCAAAATGCGAGAGTGACACCGAGCCGCCGGCGTCGGTGGTGACGGTGAAATCGGGCGCGCTGTCGCCCGCTTCCACGATGTGCTCGTGGACAGCAGCATAGATGACATACATCAGCGCAACCGCGAGCAGGCCAATGCCTACCCGGAGGAATTTGTTGATTTTGACGGTTTCCATACGGGAAATCTATAATTTAATTGTATCCCCAGAAACGGGTTTCAGCATCCAAGAGAGTCCATGGTTATTACCCGAAAAGTCGAGTTTTCGGCTTCGCATGTCTGCAGAAATCCCGCACTCAGCGAGCAGGAGAATCAGCGCCTGTTCGGGCCGGCGGCGAATCCGCACGGCCACGGGCACAATTATGTGCTGGAGGTGAGTGTGGAAGGACAGCCCGACCGAGTGACGGGGATGATCCTCGACTTGAAGGAATTGAAGGACGTGTTGAACAAGGCAGTCGTGGAGCCGTACGACCACCGGTTCCTAAACCATGAGGTGCCGCCGTTCGACCGGGTGATTCCGACTGCGGAGAACATCGCACGGGACATCTGGCGGCGGCTGGCGCCGCACCTGAGCGGACCGGGCCGCAAGCTGCAGCTAGTGCGACTTTATGAGACGCCGGACTTATATGTGGACTACCTGGGAGAGTAACCGGTGTTTCGCGTGACGAGGTGCTATCAGTTCACGGCATCACACCGGCTGTTCACCGAGCAACTGAGCGAGGAAGAAAATCTTCGCGTGTACGGGAAGTGCGCATACCCGTACGGGCACGGTCATAACTACCGCGTGGAGGTCAGCGCGACAGGGCCCCAGGACGAGGGGTCGGGGCGGGCGGTCGATCCGGCGGCGCTGGACCGGCTGGTGTCGGAGCAGGTTTTGGGGCCGTTTGATCACCGTAATCTGAACGCCGAGGTGGCGGCGTTCGCGCACGTGGTTCCGACATCGGAGAACCTGGGCGTGGAAATCTGCCGGCGGCTGAAACAGAGTTGGCGCACCGCGTTTCCGGGCGAGTTCCCGAAACTGGAAAAGATCCGCATCGAAGAGACGCCGCGGAACATCTTTGAGATCAGGGCCGATGAAATCGAATAAAGCCGAGGTAAAGATCTTTCAGCCCCCGGTGGACAAGAGCCTGGCACCGGCAATCAAGGAGATCCTGTCGGTGCTGGGGGAAGACCCGCAGCGCGAAGGATTGATGGACACGCCCCGGCGGGTCGACAAGGCGCTGAAGTTTCTCACCAGCGGCTACCAGGCCGATCCGGAAAAGATCATCAGCGGCGCGTTGTACGAAGTGAAGTACGACGAGATGGTGGTGGTGAAGGACATCGAGTTCTTCAGCCTGTGCGAACACCATCTGTTGCCGTTCTTCGGGAAGGTGCACGTGGCTTACCTGCCGCGGCATCGCGTGATCGGTTTGAGCAAGATTCCGCGCGTGGTGGACGTGTTCGCGCGCCGCCTGCAGATCCAGGAGCGGATGACGCAGCAGATCGCGGAGACCATCCAGAAGGCCATCGATCCGGTCGGCGTCGGGGTGATCTGCGAGGCGCGTCATTTCTGCATGATGATGCGCGGCGTGGAAAAGCAGCACTCGGGGGCGACGACGAGCGCCATGCTGGGCGCCTTCCGCAAGAACAAGAGCACACGCGACGAGTTCCTGTCGCTAGTCAATCACAAGAACAACGGGTTTTAGGGGACCGGTCTGGGTGAGGCCCCGCGCTCCCGTGAGGGAGTGGCGGCACACAGCATAAAATCGTCTTGACAGTTATTTTAGTTTAATCTAAAATATTAACATGAATGCGCAGCCGACGGTTTTGGCGGCGATTGCGTCGCCTCGGCGGCAGGAAATTCTGCGGCTGGTGTGGCGCGAGGAATTGACAGCCGGGGCCATCCACCAGGCGATGCCGGACGTGACGTTTGGGGCGGTTTCGCTGCAGCTGCGCCGGCTGGAAGAGGCCGGGCTGGTGGAATCTCGCGGCGAGAAGCAATACCGGTTTTATCGCGCGAGGCGGGAGGCGCTGGGACCCATGGCCGAAATGCTCGAACGGATGTGGGACGACGCGCTGTGGCGGCTGAAGCTGGCCGCGGAACTCGAGGAGTCGCGGCGCGGGCCTAAGCCGCGGCGTACCAGAAAAAAGAGAAAGTGAGGAATCCGCATGCATCTACCCTATCGATTGGACCGCACGGTGGTGATCCAAGCGCCGCGCGAAACCGTATTCCGGTACTTCACCGACAACGCACGCTGGGCGGCATGGTGGGGCGCAGGCTCGGCCATTGAGGCACGGCCCGGCGGGAAGATGTACATCCGCCATGCCAACGGCATCGAAACCGTGGGAGAGGTGCTCGAAGTCTTGAGTCCGGAGCGCATCGTGTTTACTTATGGCTTCGCGAGCGGAAAGCCGGTGGCGCCGGGCGGATCGCGAGTCACCATCGAACTGGAACAAGAGGCGGCGGGCACTCGATTGCACCTGTGGCACGAGTTTGCCGAGGAGGGGGCGCGCAATGAACACGTGCAGGGTTGGAGGTTCCAGCTTTCGTTGTTCTCCAACGTGGTCACCAACGAAGCGCACGGGGGCGCGGGCCAGGTGGTGGACGCGTGGTTCGCGGCGTGGGCCGAGGCGGACGAAAAGCAGCGGGCAGAGACGCTGGGAAGAATCGCTCTTTCGGGGATTCGGTTTCGCGACCGGTTCAGTCTGCTCGACGGCACGACGGATCTGATGGCGCACATCAGCGCGTCGCTGCGATTCATGCCAGGCATGCGCCTGCAACGCCAGGGCGAGATCCGGCATTGCCAGGGCACTGTGCTGGCCGATTGGGCGGCGGTAGGGAACGACGGGCAGCAGCGGGCCAGTGGAACCAGCGTCTTCACGCTCGCCGGCGATGGCCGGATCGAGGGCGTAACGAGCTTCTGGAAGAGCTAGGCTGCCGCAATTACCGGGTTACCACATTTGCAGAACGGCGGTGGCACAGCGCATAGCAGAGCGGCGACGCCAGGAGCAGGCCCAACGCCGCGAACGGAGCGGGCTCCGGCACAGGGTCGACCACCGAAACGTCATCGAGCGCGAAATACGACGGAGTATTGTGGAAGGTAAAGGCAAGGACGGTGGTGGTACCGGCCGCCGCCAAACCGCTGAAATCGAATTTCGTGTAGCCAAACGCGCCGAGGTTGACGGCGCTCATGAGGGTGGCGCCGCCCCAGGTGACGGAGAAATCGTTGCCCGGAGTGCCATAGTTTTGGCTGGCGAGCCAAAAACTGATGTCGTAGGTGCCAGTCCCGGTGGTGGTGATAGTCTGGCTCAAGGTGGCGTCGGCTCCGGCGTTGCCGAGCTCAGCGGCATACCTGCCGTTATGGGGGCCGAAGGCAGAGGTCGGAGTACAACGCGCGTCACCGACGGTGCCGACAAACAGGCAGGGTGTGATGTTGCCCGAGACCGTCCAACCGGAAAAGTTGCCGGTTTCGAAACCGTCATTGGTAACGAGTTGGGTCGCGGGGTCGGCCTGGCAGAGCGCCGCGGCGAGCAGCATGGAGACTACAATCTGGCGAAGAGTCATAGGTCACGGAACGCCCAAATGAGAATGGTTCAGCATAACTTGGGCGCCGGTCTCGGCTAAATAGACTATTAGTTCCCAAATCGCGCAAAAGTACGGCAATCTTGTACCGGTACAAAACCGGCCCTTTGAATCGAGGTCCGCAGTGACATGCCTGCCCCAGCGGCGGTAGCGCCGTGAAGCCCGATGCGCTATACCTATCAGGTTGTATCTCTGCGCCTATGGTCAAAGTTGAGTTACTCAAAATCGTGGTGGCTTCGCCGGGCGATGTTCAGCCGGAGCGTGATTGTGTCGAGGCTGTAGCCGACGAGCTCAACCGCGGGCTGGCGGATGTGCTGGGCCAGCGGTTCGAGGTGGTTCGCTGGGAGACGGACTCTTTCCCGGGATTCAATCAGACGGGCTCGCAAGGGCACATTGATACGGCGCTGAACATTGACGGCTCGGACCTGGTAGTCGGTATTTTTTGGAAGCGATTCGGCACACCGGTCCGCGATGCTGCTTCCGGCACGGAACATGAAATCCGCGGCGCTTACCGGTCTTGGGAGCGAACGGGCCGTCCGCAGATCATGGTCTACTTCAATCAGGCTCCACCGGAAGGTCTGACGCCTGCCGACTCCGCGCAATGGGAACAGGTGAAGCAATTCCAGCGCGACCCGATGTTCAAGAAAGGGCTGTGGTGGAATTATGCGGGGGCGCCGGCATTTGAACGGCTGCTTCGCCAACACCTGACTCAATATCTTCGGCACCGGACCACGCCGGTGGAGATGTCGGTGAAGACCGTGGAATCCCCTCTGGGATTAATGGAAATAACCGGAGTGCGCGCCGGCCAGTCCCGGCCGTACGCGCAGGTCGCTCCCGGTCTGCAGAACTATCAGAGCCCGCGATTTGGCTTCCAGATCGCATGGCCGTCCGCGTCCTGGCAGGGAAACGACAATCCGATGTTGCTCCAGCAGTATCAGATGCAGATGGGGCTTCCGCTCACCATCTCACTTGCCCTGGTTCTGACTTACGGCCTGCCTGTGATGGGGTTCGTTCCTAACGTTAATGTGCTGGTGGAGCCGGTAGGCGCCCTCGGCATTCGCCCGTACATGATGAATACTTCATTCATGTCGCAGCAATTTGGACAGAATGAAGTCACCGCCGAGGCAGATGAGGAAACGCAAAGTGGCTTCCGGGCATTTTATGAAAACAACGCGTTTGGCCAGCCGGTATATCAGTTCCAACGAATCGTGCTGGCGGGCGGCTACTCTTTCATCGCAACCGCCAGCCAACTGCCGCCGATGGACCAGGTCGGCATGCGTTTGAGAAACGAATTGTCTGCGATCCTGAACTCCTTTCGTCTGCAGCGGTAGAGGGACGCGACATCCCCAAACAGTACGGGATAGCACACTATTGCGAGCGTGTTGCGCCTGATAATCGCCCAATGCAACCAGTTACGGATCTGGTCTACGATGTGGGCCTACACGATGGCGCCGACACGGCCCACTATTTAACCCAGGGCTTCCGGGTTGTGGCAATCGAGGCGAACCCAGCGATGGTCGAGCGAGCCGCGGCCCAGTTCGCTGGATTCATTCAGAGCGGCCGACTAACGCTCTTGAATCTTGGAATCGCGGACAACCACGGGCAGGCCGAGTTCTGGGTCTCCAGCAAGAGCGAATGGAGCAGCTTCGACCGGACGATCGCCGGCCGGGACGGCACCGAGCATCATCCGGTGTCGGTTACCACGGTCCCTTTTAGCGACATCCTCAAGCAGTACGGGATACCACACTATTGCAAGATCGACATCGAGGCGCGCGACAGAATGTGTCTCGAAGCGTTGCGCGGTCTGCCTCTTCCGGACTATCTCTCCGTTGAAGCCGAGTGCGTGGACGATTCGACTGTCCTCTCGGATGGGGAAGCGCTCACCGTCTTGAATCTGCTGCACGAACTGGGCTACCGTCGCTTCCGGGCCATCAACCAAGGCAACGGCTGGCAACCACTCTACCCGGTATCCCCGGTCGCTCGCTTCTGGGCGAAGTGCCGGCGACGTTTGCACCCACTGCGCCCCCACAATTTGCCGTTTGGTTCCAGCGGCCCGTGTCCCTGGGAACACACTAGTGGATGGATGGACCTACGATCGGCACGGGCCGCTTACCTGAGCGAGCGGCACGCCTACTTTCAGCAAGCGAGGCCGCTCTATTCGTTCTGGTTCGACTGGCACGTCTGCCATTAAGGCTTCCACCGGAGCAGGCCAGAGCAACACGCGTGCCGCAAACCGGGTGTGCTCAAGCAGCACGAAGGCGCCGCATGTCCGCAGACCCTTGCTCAGTGCGGATTGGGTCAGTTGAAAGCAAAATCAACGGGTTTCAAAGGTGTGATACACCTATCAGGTATGGCAAAACAGGATCGTACCGCTCACGCGCAAGCTCCTTGGACACGCCGGACATTTGCAGCGGCGGCATTGGGCGGCGCCGCGCTGATTCAGGCAAGCGCGCAGCAGGCTCGGACCACCGACGTTCCGGCCCCGAGGAACTGGGGCGGCGAACAACCCGTTCGCTATCCCGACCCGGACGTGGTTGCACTCGATAACCGCTTCCGCCGCTATATCGTCGGCAATACGGTGATCCAAAGACTCTTTACCGGCACCTTGTGGGCCGAAGGGCCGGCCTGGAACGGCGTGGGCCGCTACCTGGTATGGAGCGACATTCCCAACAACCGGCAGATGCGGTGGATCGAGGAAGACAGCCGGGTCACCGTATTTCACGCGCCTTCGGGATTCAGCAACGGAAATACCTTCGATTTCGAAGGGCGGCAACTGTCCTGCGAACACGGCAACCGGCGCGTGGCGCGTTACGAGTCCAACGGGAGCGTGACGGTAATTGCCGATAAATTTCAGGGAAAGCGGCTGAACTCTCCGAATGATATCGTGGTGCACCCGGATGGGGGCATCTGGTTCACCGATCCGATCTACGGGATCCGCGGGTATTACGAAGGTTTCAAAGCGGATTCCGAATTGAAGGAAGCAGTCTACCGCGTGGATTCGAAAACGGGTCAGATCGACAAAGTGACCGATGAGCCGAACGAGCCGAACGGAATCTGTTTCTCGCCGGACTACAAGAAGCTGTACGTCTGCGACACGGGCACGGGGCGCGACGTACGGGTCTATGACGTCGACGGCAAAACGCTGCGCAACGGGAAACGGTTCGTGCAGATGGAGGCTCCGGCGGCGGCCGACGGCATCCGCTGCGACATCGACGGCAACCTGTGGTGCGGCGCGTTTCCGGGCGTCCACGTGATCGCGCCGGACGGCAAGCCGATCGGGCTGATCCGGCTGCCGGAGAACTGCGCCAACATCTGCTTCGGCGGCACACGCCGCAACCGCCTGTTCATGGCGGCGAGCCAATCGCTGTACGCGGTATACGTGGACACCATGGGGGCGCATATCGCGTGAGATGTATTCATGCTTTGCAGTTTGACATCATGATGTTAGATCGATAACATCAAAGTGTGCGTACAACGCTCTCGCTCGATGACGATGTCGCCCGCCTGCTCAACCGGCAGATGCGGCATACCGGCAAGTCTCTGAAGGAAACTGTGAACCACTTCCTTCGCCTGGGGCTGACCGCGGCCCCAGACCAACGACGGAAGCATTTTGTTGTGACTCCGCGACGCATGGGCCTTCCTGCAGGATTGAGCTATGACAATGTTGCAGAGCTGCTGGAGCAATTGGAGGGCGCCACACACAAGTGATCCTAGTCGATGCCAACCTTCTCCTCTATGCGTATGACGCGGCCTCGCCTCACCACGTAAACGCCCGGAAGTGGATCGAGATGGTTTTCTCGAGCGGAAGCCCGGTGTGTCTGCCCTGGCAGACAGTCGCTGCGTTCCTTCGCATTGTGACGAATCCCAAGCTTCCCGGAGAGCGATTCACACTTGAGGAAGCCGCCCGGCTCGTGGATCACTGGCTGGCACAACCGAACGTGCGGCTGCTTTCCCCCGGAGAAGACCATTGGCCGCTCTTGCGTCAGACGATCCTGGACGGCCAAGCGCGCGGGCCGCTGGTCACTGACGCGCAACTAGCGGCATTGGCCATCGAGTCTGGCGCTGTCTTGCAGACGACGGACCGTGATTTCGCGAGGTTTCCCGGGTTGCGGTGGGTGAATCCGCTGGCGTGACGCAGCCCCGAGGACCTCGTGTCGGCGCTAGTTAGACGGCAGGGGTGTTGCACAATGCCGACAAGCTGTGATCTTTTGGAGCAGTCGGACCACCTCATCATTCTTCCCCCGATTGCACAGCCACGTCATCACCACGGCAAAGAATATGGCACTCTCGCAGAACACCCGCCGAGAACAGGCCATTCGTGATGCGCGACCTCCTCACCATGCGCGCTCTCAGTGAACGCCCTTTCGGAACGTCATTTACCCTGCGTCACCCAGAATCCTTTGGATGAACTGAAGTGAATCCCGGGCGATGCCAATACCCAAAGCGTGGAACTTACCCCGGAGGACGGGCTCCGATGATCCGGCGCCGTGAATTACGACGAGTGCTGTCGGGTGTGCAAACTTGGACAGAAGTCTGTTGAAATGTGTATACGCCTCCCCCACCCCAAGCTTCTGGGCAACTGTGCTGATTCTGGTGTAGCTTTCGTCTAGAGTCTCGAACCCCTCAGCTTTTCGCGCGGTCGATCAGCTCTCGCCGAGCGCCCTGAAAGCTGAAATCAACAGAAAAGACTCCGTCGGGGACGTCTAGCGCGTCAAGTGCATCTCTAGCAGCGTCCTGCACAAATTCATTCGCGTTGAACTCTGACTGAGCACAATACCTACTCCAAACGGCCAGTTCCAAGATGTTTCTTGCCAGCCAGGCAGTTCTGGTTATCGGAGTGTCTAATGGTGTGGTGCCTAGTTCGTGTAGGTTGGCTTCGATAACAGCTTGCCGTCGCCTTAGAACTTCAACCCGTGCGTTTTCTATTCGAGCCTTTTCTCTTTCACTACGAAGTTGATCAACTTGTCGGGGACCGGGATCACCTTGACGATTTGTTTGCCGTCCAGGAAGGGCTTCACCTTGTCGTCGGCCTTGGCCCGGGACTCCAGCTCCTGCGTATTGGTGCCGAAGGGGACGTGAATGCGGCCGCGGAGCTTGCCGTTCACCTGTACGACTACCTCGGCTTCGTCTTCTTTCGCCAGTTCGGGATCGAAGACCGGCCAGGACTGCCGGAAGACCGCGCCCTGATTGCCTAATTCGTCCCAGAGTTCCTGGGAGACGTACGGGGCGAAAGGCGCCAGCATCAAGGCAAGCATTTGCACCGATTCGCACATCGGCTCTGCCGAGACTTTATCTTCCTCGGCGTAGAGCACGTTCACCAGTTCCATGACCGAGGAGATGCAAGTGTTGAAGTGCCAGCGCGTCTCGAAGTCTTCAGTGATTTTTTTGAGAGTCTGGTGGAGCTTGCGGCGGATCTTCCGGTCCGTGTCGTTGGGAGCGGGGTAATCGGCGCGGCCGATGTTCCGCGTGGCAAACCGGTAGACGCGGCCGAGGAACCGGTAGATGCCTTCGGCGCCCTCGTTGCGCCAGTCGACTTCCTTTTCCGGAGGCGCCGCGAATAACACGAACATACGGGCGGTATCGGCGCCGAATTTTTCGGCCAGCGAGTCGGCGCCGATGACGTTACCCTTAGACTTCGACATTTTGGCGCCTTCGGCGATCACCATACCTTGCGTGAAGAGGCGTTTGGCCGGCTCGCTGTTTTTGATGAGGCCGATATCGCGCATCATTTTGGTGAAGAAGCGCGAGTAGATCAGGTGCAGGATGGCGTGCTCGACGCCGCCGATGTACTGGTCGATTTCGAACCAGTAGGCGATCTTGGCGGGATCGAACGGCATGCGGTCGTTGCGCGCGTCGCAATAACGGTAGAAATACCAGGACGAATCGATGAAGGTGTCCATGGTATCGGTCTCGCGCTTGGCGGCGCCGCCGCACTTGGGGCAGACTACGTTGACAAAGCCCGGCACGTTCTCCAGAGGCGACCGGCCGGAGCCGGTGATTTCGATCCGGTCGGGCAAAACCACGGGGAGCTGATTCTCGGGTACGGGGACGATGCCGCATTTCGGACAGTGAATCACAGGAATCGGCGTGCCCCAGTAGCGCTGGCGGGAGATGCCCCAATCCTTGATGCGATAGGTGATGGCGGCTTTGCCGAAGCCTTTCTCTTCGGCGTGAACGCTCATCTTGCGGCGGGCTTCCTCGCTGTGGAGGCTGGACCACGGGCCGGAGTTTTCGACCACGCCATCGTCAGTGAAAGCCTGCTTGGGATTCACGGCGAGCACGCCGTCGACTGGGCGAATCACCGGGCGGATAGGGATGCCGTACTTGGTGCAGAATTCGAAATCGCGCTCGTCGTGCGCGGGCACCGCCATAATGGCTCCAGTGCCGTAGCCCATCAGGACGAAGTTGCCGATCCAGACCGGGACTTTTTCTCCGCTATAGGGATTGAGGGCGTAGCGGCCGGTAAAGAAGCCTTCTTTCTCGATATCCGCCGGGTCGCGATTCGCGCGGGAATCCACCATGGCTTTGGCGCGCGCTTTACCCGCAGCGTCGAGCAGCTTCTCGTTCAGAGGATGTTCCGGCGCGACGATGACGCAAGTCGCGCCGTAGATGGTATCGACGCGCGTAGTGAACACACGGATCGGCTCACCAGAGGGGACGAGTTGGAAATCAGCCTCGGTGCCTTCCGAGCGGCCGATCCAGTTGCGCTGCATGGTGAGGACGCGTTCCGGCCAGCCGCCTTCGAGCTGCGCGATGTCTTCGAGCAGCTGGTCGGCGTAATCGGTGATTTTGAGGAACCATTGCTCGAGCGCGCGCTGCTCGACCTTGGTGTCTTCGTGGCGCCAGCAGCAGCCTTCGACGACCTGCTCGTTGGCGAGCACGGTGGCACACTTCGGGCACCAGTTCAGAAGCGCTTTCTTGCGGTAGGCGAGGCCGCGCTCCAGCATCTTCAGGAAAAACCACTGGTTCCAGCGATAATATTCGGGCTCGCAGGTCGCGACTTCGCGGTCCCAGTCGTAGCTGAACCCGAAACGCCGATGGGTCTTCTTCATGGCGGCGATGTTCTGCAGCGTCCACTCACGCGGCGGCCGGTTGTTTTGGATGGCGGCATTTTCCGCCGGAAGACCAAAGGCATCCCAGCCCATGGGATGCAGGACGTTAAAACCGCGCATCCATTTATAGCGCGCCAGCGCGTCGCCGATCGCGTAGTTGCGGATATGTCCGATGTGAAGGGTGCCGCTCGGATAGGGCAGCATTTCGAGCACATAGAACTTGGGCTTGGCGGAGTTCTCTTCGGCCTTGTAGAAATCAGCGTTCTGCCAGCGCTCGTGCCACTTCAGCTCGATCTGGTTATGGTCGTACGGCTTTTCGGGCATATCAATATAAGACTGGGGGCTGAATCCCTATCGTAGCGCGAGCGATTTCAACGTGTCGAGATTGCGCTGATCGTCGCCGGGGTAGTCGACCGGCGTTTCGAGGATGAAGGGCTTGCCGCGCAGCTTGGGGTGGCGCAGAATGCGCTGAAAGGCCTCGCGGCCGATGTGTCCGGCGCCGATGTGCGCGTGGCGGTCGAGATGGGAACCGAGAGCGCCTTTGGAATCGTTGGCGTGGATCAGGTGGACATGGGCCAGACCGAGGATCTCGTCGGCCTGGCGCAGCGTGCCGCGCAGGCCTTTGACCGTGGCGATGTCAAATCCGGAGGCGAGGAGATGACAGGTGTCGAGGCAGTACCCGATGGGCAGGCGCGTGTGTTTGCGGGCGAGATCGCGAATAGCGCGCAGCTCTTCGAAGCGGCCGCCGATGTGGGAGCCGGCGCCGGCCGTGTTCTCGAGCAAAACAGTGAGGCGGCGGGCGTGAAAGCCATTCGCGGCTTCAGCCAAGCCGAGTACAAACGCCGCGATGCCTTCATCCACCGAGCGGCCACGGTAGCTGCCCGGGTGCAAGACCAGGTATTCGGCGCCGATGGCTTTGGCTCGTTCCAATTCGAGGCGAAAGCCGGCGATCGACTTGCGGCGAATGACGGAATCAAACGAGGCCAGGTTGATCAGGTAGTTGACGTGGATGGCCAGCGGTTTGAGGTCGTGGCGTTCCCGCGCGGCCTGCAGCAGTTTCACGGCGGCGGGATCGGGCGGGCGGGCGCGCCACATGCGCGGGCTCGCGGAAAAAATTTGAAAAGTGTTGGCTCCGAGTTCGGCGGCTTTTCGCGCGGCGTCTTCCAGGGAAACCGAGATCGATGTATGGATGCCGAGACGCAGATGGCTATGCTAGCACCGGATTACGCGGACATGTCGAGTTGGACCGGTACCAGGGTTCGCAATTCGAGACGCGCGGCGTCAAACAGCGAGAGCAGACCACCGACTTCGACGCCCGCCAAGCCCCAGCGGTACAGCAGTACGCGAACCTGAACCATCATCAACTCGAAGACAAAGGCACGCTGGCTGTGGATCAGAACGCGCGCTAGGTCGGGCCGGTCAAAGCGCGACTGAACCATGATGATCTTCAGCGCCATGCAGACCCTCTGAAAATCGGCGTGCAGGCAGCGCAGATAAGACTGAAACACCGCGCAGCGCTGGCGGCGGAACTCGGCCAAGGTTTTTTGGTCGGAACCCGCATGGGAGCGCAGGAACCGCAGATCCTCCTCGGCTAAGAGGCGGGTCATGGGCTGATACCGATCCACCGAGAGATCGTCAATCCAGGCCGCGGTCACCGGCAAGGTGGTCGGCGCGCTTAGGCGCCGGTAGATGATTCCCACCGCCGCGCCCAGACAGCTCAGAACCGCCAATACAATCAGAAGTTCCATCCAATGACGAGCCTTCCTGAATAGGATAGGAGGGATCGCCGAACGCCGCAAGCCAGATCTTGGTATTACTAGTACCGCCAAACAAAGGTTAACAAAAACTTCTGCCGCCACGGATGCTGAGGCTAACGGGCGGGGACCTGCCAATTTCGAGCTAACTTACTGCAAGATCACTCGGTTAGGCCTGGATTAGCCCGGCGCGAACGGCCAGGCGGACGACGCTCGCGGTTTCGTGAACTCTCAGCTTTTGGAAGATGCGGTAGCGGTGGCACACCGCCGTCCGGAACGCCATGCCGAGTTCCAGCGCAACCTCTTTAGACGACTTTCCTTCCGCGATCAGGCGGAGCACTTGCACTTCCCGGCGCGTCAGGCCATCCAGAAGGCGCGTTTCAGCGGTGCTGCTCTGCGAAGCTGTCGAAACTTTCGATCCATCAGGCCAGATCCACTGGGCTGCGGTGACCGCCTTCGTGCGCTCCAGCGTCACGCACAGTTTGATCACATTTTGATCAAACTCCTGCCGAAGCCGCCGGCTCTCCTCAATCAGTTCTCGATGCGACGACCGTGCGTTCAAGATTCTCTCCGCTCTGTTTATCATGGCACTAATCGGATGAGAAAAGGAGTCCGGTTTTCACTCGGCGGATGTATTATTGAATCGGCCCCCAAACATGCAACTCGGCAAGAACCATCGCGCGCGCCGAAGCCCGGCAGCCGTAATGCCCCGAGTGGAGCGGAGAGCTGAGGAGTTTCGCGAGCAGGATCTGGCGGAAATCCGGAGCGTCGTGTTGGGGGAGACTCTGGCGGATTTGAGCCATTATCGGACTGAATTAGTCCAGGGCGCCGTGGCGCGGCGGATGGCGCGCCGCGATATCGAAAGGATTCCGGAGTACGCGCGATATATGCGTCAATTCCCGCGTGAGGCAGCCGAGCTGCTGAACGAAGTGCGGCCGAATCACCGCGGGCTGTTTCAGGAGCCGGCGACGCTGGAGGTGTTGCGAACCGGGCTATACGGCGTTCTGTGGAAAGAGAGGCAGCCGGGCGATTGTTTTCGCGTGTGGGTGCCGTGCTGTGGCACGGGTGAGGAAGTGTACTCCATCGCCATCACGGTGCTGGAAATGTTAGAGCAGGCCGGACCGCGCGGCCCCATCCAGGTTTTCGGCACCGATCTGGATGGAAAAGCGCTGGAAACCGCGCGCGGCGGAGTCTACGCAGAAGCGAAAGCGCCTATGATCGAGCCCGAGCGGCGACGCCGCTTCTTCCGGCAAGAGGACGCGGCCTATCGCATTCGCCAGGAAGTCCGGGGCCTCTGTGTGTTTGGGCAGCATGACGTGAGCAAAGACCCGCCGCTCACACGCCTGGACCTGGTCGTCTTTCGGAATCAATTGGGCGCGTTCACCGATGCAGTCAAGAACCGCCTTCTGGAGCGGTTTCACCACAGCTTAAAGGCCGGCGGGACGTTGCTGCCGGGTCAATCCGAGACTCTGGAATCGCTGTCCTCGCTATTCACGGCGCTAGCGAACAACCGCGGCATCTATGTGCGGAGAGGAGCCGATGGCCCGGCCGGGGGGGGAGGCGTAGCCTCCGCCGAATACGCATTGCAGGAACGAGGCGCGGTTTTGCCTAGCGCTTCGCGTCCGATACGCCGGGAAGCGGCGGGTCCCGAAAGTTACGACATAAGGGCTCTGCTCGACGAGCAGACAAAGGCCATCGAGTCGCTGCGAATCGCGAACGAAGAGATTGTCGCCTCAAACGAGGAACTGCAGGTAACGAACGAAGAATTGTTGGTTATGCGCGAGGAGCTCCAGGCGGCCAACCAGGAACTGGCAACGCTGAACGAGGAAATACAGCAGCGCAACCAGATATTGGGGCGCGAGTCCGGTGAGTTGCGGGCCTTATTCCGCAATATCGACGCGGCGGTGTTGACGCTGGATGGCCAACTGCGGGTGCGCCGGTTCACGGCGCGGGCAGCCCGGCTCTTCCGCCTGACGGAGCAAGATGCCGGCCGGCGCCTTGCGGACCTCCAGCCCAAGCTGCAGATCCCTGAATTAGAGGAGCTGTTGCGAGAGACGGCGGAGGATCTGACATCCCACGAGCGCGAAGCCCGCGGGGAGGATGGAAGCCTGTACCGGGTCTCGATCCGGCCATTCCGGGGCGAGGATGATCGTATCGACGGGGCGATCTTCACCGCGTGGGCCATCACGAGCAAGTAGGCTCCCGGCAATCCACGCTGCGCAAAGCGAGGTATAAGGTAAGCTAACAATGAAAAACAAGAAGCCCGCGAGCCGGAAGCTGGCCAAGCCAGCGGCCTCCACACTGAAAGCCCGGCCCGAGGAGACCGCGATGCAAACGGGGTGCCCGGTGGTCGGTTTTGGCGCATCGGCCGGGGGGTTGGAAGCATTCCAGGAAATCCTCGCCTCCTTTCCGATCAATACGGGCCTGGCGTTCGTATTCGTGCAGCACCTGGATCCGAATCACCCGAGCATCCTCGGTGAACTGCTCGCCAAGGGAACGAAGATGCCGGTGCTGCAGGTGAAAAACCAGATGCCGGTGGAGCCGAACAAGGTCTACGTGATTCCACCGAACGTCGGGATGCGCCTCTCGGAAGGCAGGCTGTTGTTGACGGAGCGGACCACCGGGTTCGGGCCGCACCTGCCGATCGACGAATTTTTCCGCTCGCTGGCGGAAGACCGCGGCGGCCGCGCGATTGCGGTGCTGCTGTCGGGAACGGCTTCGGACGGAACGCTGGGACTGCGCGCGGTGAAGGAGGCGGGTGGCATCACCTTCGCGCAAGATCAAACCGCGAAATTCGACGCCATGCCGCGCAATGCCATCGCCGCGGGGTGGGTGGACCTGGTCATGCCGCCCGGACAGATCGCGCACGAGATCCTGCGGATCTGCCGGCACCCGTATGTGACAGCGCAGGAGGTGGCGGCGCCCGAAGAGGCGGAGGTCCCGGAGCCGGTCGCCGAGCCGGCGCGCTTCGAAGAGGTTTTAAACCTGCTGCGCACCGCGACGGGTGTAGATTTCACCCTGTACAAACCAGGAACGCTGCAACGGCGGATTCTGAGGCGGATGGCGCTGCATAAGGCCGAAACGGTGGCCCAATATGTGCGGCTGCTTCGGGAGAACCGGGCCGAGCTGAAGGCGCTGTTTCACGACATTCTGATCAGCGTGACCGGTTTTTTCCGGGAAAACGCCACATTCGACGCGCTCAAGAAAACTGTCTTTCCGGCCCTTTTCGAGAAGCGCTCGGCCGAGGCCCCGGTGCGCGTCTGGGTGGCGGGGTGTTCGACCGGAGAAGAAGCGTACTCGCTGGCGATCTGCCTGCTGGAATACATGCGGGAGAGCGACGTGGAAGTGCCGGTGCAGATTTTCGGCACGGACTTGAGCGAGCCGGCCCTGGAACGAGCGCGGGCGGGAATCTATCCGGAATCGATCGCCACCGATGTTTCGCCTGAACGGCTGCGGAGGTTCTTTACCCGAGTGGACGGCCAGTACCAGATCAGCCGGCCGGTGCGGGATATGTGCATCTTCGCCCAGCAGAACCTGACCAAAGATCCGCCGTTTTCCAAGCTGGATCTGATCACCTGCCGCAACGTGCTGATCTACCTCGGACCGCCGCTGCAAGCAAAAGTGATGCGGTTATTCCACTATGCGCTGAAGCCGTCGGGATACCTGGTATTGGGGCTCTCCGAGACAGTGGGAGGATCCAGCGACCAGTACGCCCCGATCGACCGCCATCTCAAGATCTACACCCGGAAGATGAGTCTCACCACGGTCAACCAACTGGACTTCGGCACGTATGAAGATGTGCGTCTGGAGGGGACGGCGCGGCGCCCGGCGGCGAACCATCCGGCACTGGACGCGCAGCGCCGGGTGGACCAGTTCATTCTGAGCCGCTACTCACCGCCGGCCGTTCTCATCACAGAAGAGGGCGTCATCCTGCAGTTCCACGGGCACACGGCGCCATACCTGGAACACACGACGGGCGAGCCGGCCCTGAATATCACGCGGATGATGCGGCCCGAACTGCTTGTGGAGTTCCGAAAGCTGTTTGACCGGGCCAAGAAGCGGCACGCCGCGGCGCGCGGCGAGCTGCTCCGGATTTCGCATCTCAACCAGAATTACGTGGTTCGCTTATGCGTCACGCCGATGGTCTTGTCCATCGACTCGGCATCGCAGTACCTCGTCTTGTTCGAAGAATACAAGGACGCCGGCAACAAGGACAAGCGCGGGGGGAGGCCCGGCAGCCAGGTGAAGGTGCCGGCGACGTCCCGGCGGATTCGCGAACTGGAAGAGGAACTGGCCTCCACCAAGCAGTACCTGGAATCGGTGATCGAAGAGCAGCAGGCCACCACCGAAGAGCTGAAATCGGCCAACGAGGAAGTGCAGTCGAGCAACGAGGAACTGCAAAGCACCAATGAAGAGCTGCTGACGGCTAAAGAAGAGCTGCAATCAACTAACGAAGAATTGACCACGGTCAACGAGGAGATGCACAGCCGCAACGCCGAGCTGAGCCAGATCAACAACGATCTCAACAACCTGCTGAGTAGCGTCAACATTCCGATCGTGATGCTGGGCAACGACCTGAAGATCCGGCGCTTCACGCCGCAGGCGGAAAAGGTGCTGAACCTGCTGCCCACCGATGTCGGCCGCCCGGTGAGCGACTTCAAGCCGAAGATCGATATTCCGGACCTGGAAGCGCTGTTTCTGGACGTGATCGAGAACCTGCACGTGAAAGAGCGCGAAGTGCAGGACAAGGAGGGTCGCTGGTTTTCGATGTGGGTCCGGCCGTACCGCACGGCGGAAAATAAGATCGACGGCGCGGTGATGGTGCTGTTCGACGTCACCGAGCGCAAACACGCGGCCGAAGCGCGCTACCGGAGGCTGTTCGAGGCGTCGAAGGATGGAATCCTGATCGCCGACGCCGAGACGGGGACGATTTTGGACCTCAACCCGTACCTGGCGAAGGCATTCGGCGTGATCCGCTCCAGCGCCATCGGCCTCAAGTACTGGGAGCTGGAACTGTTTCGCGGCACGGATTTCGACGGAAAGAGTTTAAGCGAGCTTCATGAAAACGAGTCGGTTCAGAAACTGATCACGGCGTGGATTCCCGGGAGCGGCCACGCCGAACTGGAGGTCATCGGAAACGTCTACACGGAAGGAGAACGGCGCGCGATCCAACTCAATATTCGCGACGTCACGGAACGAAAACGAAACGGGGACGGCGCGCGGCGGTTGGGAGACCAGGCGCCGACAAGCCAGAGGCTGGAAGCGATGGGGCGGCTGGCAGGAGGTGTGGCGGAAGATTTCAGCAACCTGCTAGGAACCGTGATCGGCTACACCGACCTGCTCCAACAGCGCGTTGGCAGCGAAGACCCCGTATCCGGCAAAGTAACCGAGATCAGCCACGCCCTGGAGCGAGCCGGCGTACTGGCGCGGCAATTGCAAGTATTGAGCGGACGGCGCCCGGCGCGCGTAGAGATGCTGAATTTGAACGACGTGGTGGCGGATCTGGAGCCGGTGATCCGCATCGCGCTGCCGCAAAATATCGAATTGCGAATCGAACACGAACCAGAGTTGCCGCCGGTCCGCGCCGATCGCGGGCAACTCGAACAGGTGATCGTCAACCTGGCGTTGAACGCGCAGGATTCGATGCCGGGCGGCGGATCGCTGGCGCTCCGCGCTTACGTGATGCAAGTCGACGAAGCATACACGCGCGAGCATCCCGCAGTGAACGCGGGCGCGTATTCGGTTCTGGAAGTGTCGGACACGGGGCCGGGAATGCGTTACGAAGCGCAGCCCGATGGCTCGGCAGCCGGCTCCCGCGGCTCCGCGCTCACCGAGATCGCCGCGATTGCCGGAGCGGTCCGGCAGTACGGCGGGTCCGTGTGGGCGGCCAGCGAGCTTGGGCGCGGGACCACGGTCCGCATCTTCCTGCCGCAGATCCCGAATTGAGGGCGCTGGAAAACCCCCGCCGTTCCCGGCGCGGCTGTAAGGCAAGGTCGACTGAACGGCAGACCAGATAGGCCCGTCAGGCCGGCGCTTGGACGCCGTCAATGGCGTCCCGCAGTTTGCGCAGAGATTCCTTCAGAGTGTCGAGTTGCGGGCCGGTCAGCCGGCGGCAGTGCTTGGGATCGGCCAAGAAGGAAGTGATGGTTTCATAACCGCGGTTGGCACGGCCCAAGGCTTGTTGGCCGTGTTCCCGATCGCCGCTGTCGAATTCGACGCGGGCGACCTGCGTGAAGGTCAACGAGAGGCGCAATTCCACGGAAAGAAACTGAAACCGCAGGCGGTCTGTTTCCGCTTCCAGATCGGCCATGTCTTTAGTTTCCCGCAACCGCGGCTCGGAGACCAGCCTTCGGGGACTGCCGGCGCCGGCCGCTTGGGATAGAATCAGGTGGAAATCAGACGGAAACGAGGAGGAAACGTGAAGCGTCATCCAGTGGGTTGCGCCGTGTTGTGGCTGGCGGCAGGTTTGGCGCCGGCGCAGGTGCCGCCGGACATCGAGGCGGGATTGCGCAAAATCGGGCAGATCGTCGACCCGGCCTGCACCGCCAAGCTCTACCGCCCGCTCATGCCTAAGAACGATGTCAACAGCGACGCCACGCCTCTCTATCCGGGCATCACGATCGCGCGCGACGTTTCCTTCGGACCGCATCCGAAGGATCTACTCGACATTTTCACGGCGGACAAAGGCGGCGGGAATCGCGCGGTGCTGATTTACGTTCCGGGCGGCGGAGGGAACAAAACCGAGCAGCAGGCGCCGGAAGCCAACGCGTTCTACGACAACATCGGCCGCTGGGCGACGAAGAACGGAATGGTGGCTGTAGCGATGCAGCGGCATCCCGGCCAGAACTGGGATGACCCGGCAAAGGATGTCTCCGCGATGATCCAGTGGGTGGAGGCGAACATTGGAAAGTACAAAGGCAATCCCGAGCGCATGTTCATCTGGGCGCACTCGGCCGGCAACGGGCCGCTCGGCACCTACCTGGGGCGGCCGGAAGTGTGGGGGCCGAAGGGCGTGGGCGTGAAGGGTGCGATTCTAATGTCTGGTCAATGGAACATCGCGCCGCTGGAAGTTCCGGGCGCTGGTGGACGCGGCGGGCGCGGCGCGGGCAACGCGTTCGGCGGCGCCGGCAGCACGTGCGGCCAGGACCAGCCGGGCGCTCCGCTGGGGATTATTAAAGGACCGAGCGCGGTGAGCGCGGAGCTGGCTCCGGCCGGGCGCGGCGGACGCGCGGGCGCTTTGCCACCGGTGGACCCGGCGACGCAAGAGGCGCGTTCGACGCTTCCCGAGTTGAAGAAGACGAAAGTGAAGCTGCTGTTTGTGTCGGCGGAGTTGGATCCCGGCATCAGCGGCGACATGAGTCCCTTCTATCAGACACTGCACGACGAGCTGTGCAAGGCGGGTCCGGAGCACTGCCCGGCGATGCTGTTCGCCAAGGAAGAGAGCCACATGTCGGAGGTGTTCTCCATCGACACAGCCGACCAGAACGTGTCAGGCCCAATCCTGGCCTGGATGAAGAAAGTGAAGTAACGCGCTGTGGGCGGAGCGCCGCTGGGAAAGGTGATTTGGGCGGTGGCGGTGGGCACACCGCTAGCGCTGGCGCAACCCGGATATGTAGACCCGGCGACGTGCGCCACCTGCCATTCCCGAATCGCAGAAACGTACCGCCGTACCGGAATGGGCCGCTCGTTTCGTGTTCCGGGCCTCGCGGATCAGATCGAAGGCAGCTATTATCATGCTGCGTCGGACACCTATTTTCAGATGATCCGGCGCGGCGGCCGCTCCTTCCAAGTGCAATATCAAATCGGCTTCGACGGCAAGCGGACGAATGAACTCGAGAAGCAGGTCGATTACGTGGTTGGTTCCGGGAATCATTCGCGAACCTATCTGCACCGTACCGGCCGCAACACGCTGATCGAGCTGCCGCTGGCGTGGTACGCGGAAAAAGGCGGCACGTGGGGGATGAATCCCGGTTACGACCGCCCGGATCACCAAGGCTTTCGCCGCGTGGTCGGCTACGATTGCCTGTTCTGCCATAACGCGTATCCGGAGACTGCCACGGGAGCGGAGGCTGTGTTTGGCCGGCTTCCCGAAGGCATCGACTGCCAGCGATGCCATGGGCCGGGCGAGCGGCATGTGCAGGCGGCGCAGCAACGCGGATCCGCGCAGGCGATTCGCGCCGCGATCGTGAACCCGGCACGGCTCACGCCAGAGCGGCAGATGGAGGTGTGCCTGCAATGCCACCTAGAAACCACCAGCTTTCCCTTGCCGAATTCGATTGTGCGTTTCGAGCGGGAGCCGTTCTCGTATCGTCCGGGCGAGCCGCTCGGCGACTTCCGGCTGCAGTTCGACAAAGATCACGACGACGACCGCTTTGAAATCGCGGGCGCCGCCTACCGGCTACGCAAGTCGCAATGTTTCGGGAAGAGCGGCGGCGCGCTCAAATGTACGACGTGCCACGATCCGCACACGGCAGGCTCTGCGCCGCCACAACACTACACGGCGGTGTGCCGCCAGTGCCACAGCGCGGCCTTGGACCGGCTGGCGGCGCGCGGCCAGCACACGCCGTCCGCAGACTGCATAGGCTGCCACATGCCGAAGCGGCGCACCGACGACGTGGTGCACGTGGTGATGACCGATCACTATATTCAGCGGCACAAGCCGGCGCGCGATCTGCTGGCCGCGCTGGCGGAACGACCGCTAGACGCGAATCCGTACCGCGGCCCGGTCGTTTTGTACTATCCGAAGACCTTGCCGAAACCAGAGGACGAGTTGTATCTGGCTGTCGCCCAGGTAAGGCAAGGCAGCAACCTGAGTGAGGGGATTCCGCGGCTATCAGCGGCTCTGGAAAAGTATCATCCGAATCAAACGGACTACTATGTGACGCTGGCGCGCGCATTGCAGGATAATGGCCAGCCGCAGCAGGCGGTAGACATATATAGGGAAGCGCTGCGGATTAATCCAAAGGATCTGGGCGCGTTGCAGAATCTGGCCCTCTGCCAGCTCTCGCTGCACCGGTATCCGCAGGCCGCCGATGCCCTCAGAGACGCGGTGGAATTAAGGGCGGAAGATGCCATGAGCTGGCAACTGCTCGGCACGGCTTATGTCGAACAAGGCAAGATTCTGGAGGCAACCACGGCATTTCGGAAGGCACTGCAGCTGGATCCTGAGTCACCCGAAACCCTCAACGGTCTCGGCGCCGCTCTCCTGCTCACGCGGGACCGGGCGCAGGCCGAGCCGCCGCTGCGCGAAGCCCTCCGGCTGCGTCCGAACGACGCGGAGGCGCATAACAACCTGGCGAATCTTTTGGCGACCACCGGCCGCTTTGCGGAAGCCCGCTATCATTTCGAAGCCGCGCTGCGGTATCAGACCAGCAACGCCCCGGTGCGTTACGACTACGCGGTGGCGCTCGCGCGGGAGCAGCGTCTGGACGAAGCCGGCCAGCAATTGGAGACCGCGTTGGGCGGCGAACCGAACTTCGCGGAAGCGCACGAGCTGCTCGGGACCGTGCTGGCGGCGCAGGGCCGGCTGCCGCGCGCGATTACGGAGTACCGGGAAGCCATCCGCATTCGGCCCCAATTCGCACGCGCCCAGCTTCATCTCGGCGAAGCCCTGGCGGATTCGGGCGACACAGCGGCCGCGCTGGCCTATTTGCAGATGGCGGCAGCCTCCTCCGACGCGGCGACGCGCGACGAAGCACGCACTCGGCTGGAACAGCTTTCCAAGCAGCCCCATTGAGCAGCATTGATTGATCCCATCTAGGCTTGACAACAATCTCAGGTTTTGATAGACATGTCCGCCGAAAAGGGGATCAACGGGGATGAAGTTTACGTTGGGGATACTCTGCACTTTGTTGGCCGGCGCACTCGCGTGGGCCCAGACCTCCCAGATCAACGGCATGGTTCGCGACACCAGCGGGCTGGCGATTCCGGGCGCAGTCGTCAAAGCGACCCAAACGCAAACCGGCGTCGTGCGCACCACCACTAGCGCGGCCGATGGAAATTACGTGCTTCCGAATCTTCCTGTCGGTCCTTACCTGGTGGAGGTCACAAAGGATGGTTTCAGCAAGTATGTGCAGAGCGGCATCGTGCTGCAAGTGGAGACGAACCCGACCGTGGATGTGTCGATGCGTGTCGGCGCCGTGAGCGAGCAAGTCACGGTGGAGGCAAACGCCGCGCAGGTGGAGACCCGCACGGCCAGCGTCGGCGGCGTTGTCGACAACAAGCAGATCATGGAGATGCCCTTGAATGGCCGCGACCCGCACGAGCTGGTCTTTCTGGCGGGCATGGCGACGTACCCGGGCGATGGCTCGATGAACAGCATCCGCAATTACCCGACGGTCGTGGTGTCCGTCGCGGGCGGCAACGGCGACGGTGTCGCATATCTCTTGGATGGAGTCGTGCATCAGGACCCATACAACAGTCTGAGTCTGCCGCTCCCGTTCCCCGACGCACTGCAGGAGTTCAAAGTCGAGACCAGCTCGGTTCCGGCGCAGTATGGATATCACGCCACGGCTACGGTGAATGCCGTCACCAGATCGGGCACCAACGAATATCATGGCGATCTTTTTGAATTCGTTCGAAACGGCGATCTCAACGCCCGCGACTTCTTCGCGCTGAGTCGCGATACCTTGAAGCGCAACCAGTTCGGCGGCACCATCGGGGGGCCCATCCGGAAAGACAAGCTGTTCGTTTTCGCCGGTTATCAAAGGACATCGCTGCGGTCCGACCCGGTGCAGAATACGGCGTTTGTCCCGACGGCCGCGAACATGTTGGGCGATTTCAGCGCAACGAAGACCCCGCTGAAGGACCCCCGCGATCCGACCGGCCTGACGTTTTTCCCGAATAATCAGATCCCGGCCTCCTTGATCAGTCCGGTTACGCAGGCCATTGTCAAAACCTTTCCAGCCCCGCTCGATGCGACGGGGAGGACCGTCAACGGCCAGAATGCCGGCCAGGACGAGGATCTGATCACCGCCAAGGTCGATTGGCAAATCAGCGCCAAACATAGTTTTTACGGACGGTACCTGGATGCGATTCTGGACAAACGGTCGACGTTTGACGGGAAAAACCCACTTTCGATCGGCTTTTATGCCGTGCAGCCACGGGATTTCGGTTTCGCCTTTGGCGACACATGGCTCATCAGCTCGAGTTTGGTGAGTTCTCTGCGGCTGGGCGCGAACCGGACCAACGTCCCCAAGATCAGCGACAATTATGTGTCCTGGTCCAGCCTGGGTGCGAACATTACTCCGCTGGCCGGCAATATCATTGGCCTGAACGTGTCCGGAACCGGAATCGTGTTCGGCGGCGGTAACGCGTCTCCGGGCGCGCAGCACAACGGTCCGCTCTGGTCGGTCCTCGACGACGTGAGCTGGGTCAAGGGATCGCATCAATTCGGATTCGGCGGAAGCATTTTCCAGCAGCGGTTGAATTACTGGTCCGGAACGAATGCCGTCGGCGTGGCCAGCTTTGACGGGAGCGTCACGGGAGTGCCGCTCGCCGACTTTGTATTGGGACGGGCGGTGACCTTCAGCCAGGGGACTAACTACGGCTTCTACACGCGGCAGTTCTACATGTCGCTGTATGCGCAAGACTCCTGGAAGATCAGCCGGCGGCTGACTCTGAACTACGGCGTGAGATGGGAGCCCTACCTGGCGCCCTATAACAACCGGGGCGAGAATCAACATTTCGACCCCACGCTCTTCGCGCAGAACGTGCATAGTGGGGTCTTTACCAACGCCCCGGCCGGCCTGGTGTTTCCAGGCGATTCGCAATACACATGCGGCGATTACTTCAATTGTCCGCGCTGGAACAAATTCTTTCCCCGAATCGGACTGGCCTGGGATCCGCTCGGCACGGGACGGATGACGATCCGCGCCGGCTACGGAATGTATGGGGACCGCGCGATGATGCTCGCCGGAAGCGCGATGTACTTCGACCCGCCGTTCGGGAACACACTGAACTTGTCGGGAGTGGATATTCAGAATCCATGGCTCAGTTACCCGGGCACGACGGGTCTGCCGGCAGGACAGAATCCGATGCCGCGCCTGGCTTCGCTCGCGGGGATTGGAGTATACGATCATAGCCTTCCCTTCCCAGCCTTTGGCGGTTACGTCAACAGTCCGCTACAGGGTTTCAATCCCGTGTACATGAACCAGTGGAATCTGAGCATCGAAAAGCAGGTAGGACAAAACTGGCTGCTGAGCGCCAACTATGTGGGCAACAGCACCATCCACATGGTCAGCGGGGAAAACGTCAACCTGGCGACATTCATACCGGGCACATGCGCCGCCGGCCAGTACGGCCTGAGGGCCGCAGGCCCGTGCTCGACCACCGCCAATATCAACCAGCGACGGACGCTTTACCTGCAAAATCCGGTGCAAGGCCAGAGTTATTCAGGGATTGGACAGATCGATGACGGCGGAACGCAAACTTACGATGCCCTGAATCTCTCCGCGCGCCGCGCGCTGAGCGGGGGTTTTACGGCGGGCGCGAACTACACCTGGTCGCACTGTATCGGTGACCCGTACAATCAGAATCCCCCGGCCGGCGCCGGGGTTGCCCTTCCGTTCAATCGGAGGCAGTGGAGAAGCAACTGCTTCGGCCCGGATATCCGGCAACTGTTGAATCTCAACGTAGTCGCCACGACTCCGAAATTCTCCAGCCGGGCGCTGCGGATGGCGGCGAGCAACTGGCAAGTCGCGCCGATCCTGGTAGTCAAATCCGCGCAGTTGTTCACCGTAACTTCCGGAGTGGACGCCGCGGTCAGCGGGCAAGGCAATCAAACTCCAAACCTTCTCACGCAGAGTCCATACCCGACGAATCAAAGCGTGGATCATTGGCTGATCACCACAGCGCCGGCCGCTCCGATCAAGGATTCAGCCCCCGCGTTCGCTCCCGCCACCACCGGATCCTACGGCAACCTGGGCTACAACAACCTCAAGGGGCCCGGCGTCTTTCAATTGAACCTTGCGTTATCGAGGAACTTTGCGATCGGTGAGAAACGCTCGCTCCAGTTGCGCGGAGAAGCGTTCAATCTGCCCAATCACTTAAACCCGCTGCCGCCGGGCGTCGGCATTGGAATTCCGCTGGCGTTGAATTCCCCGAATTTCGGCCGGATCACCAACGACATCAGCGGCAACAACGGCATCGGCGCCGGCGACTATCGCGTGATCCAACTCGCCATAAAGTTCGTATTCTAGAACTACGGGCACAGAGCGTCCGGCGCCGGACGGGATTTCCCATAACCGGACAGGACTGACGCAGTCAGTTCCGCGTTACGCTTTTCCGCGGGCAGTCTGAGAGGTGGAACGAGGCGTGCCTGGCGGGTCGCTATGGATAGTTTCCTTGCTGACCTGCCGGGTGCAGCGCGCGTTCTGCGCAAGAACCCTGGATTCACCGTCGCCGCGCTCGTTACTCTGGCGCTCGGAATCGGCGCCACAACGGCGATATTCAGCGTCGTGAATACTGTCCTGATCCGCCCGCTGCCCTTTGCAGAAGCTAACCGGATCGTGCTGCTTCGCGAAAAGCGGCCCGCCGAAAATGTTGAACGCGGTTCTGTGTCGGTTCCGGATTTCCAGGACTGGCAGCGCCAGGCCCACAGTTTCTCGGCAATGGCTCTTTATGATTGGTCCCCAGGGTTTATTGTGGGGGGCGGTTCCGAACCGGAGCGCGTGGCAGGAGCCGCAGTCACCTCGCAGTTCCTCGACGCTTTAGGCGTGAGCCCGTTTCTGGGTCGCGGGTTTGGATCCGAAGAGGATCGGCCCGGCCACGAGCGCGTAGTGCTTCTCAGTTATCCGTTCTGGCAACGGCGCGGCGCCGACGTGGGAATCGTAGGGAAGAAGCTGTTGGTCGATAACGAGCCTCATACCATCCTGGGGGTGTTGCCTAAAGACTTCCGCTACCCGTTTGCCGCGGACTGCGAATTGATGACTCCCTTGCGCTTTCGGCCGGAGGTGGTCCAGTACCGGGGCATCCATCCGTTCTTCGGTGTCGCGCGCCTGGCTCCAGGCGTCACCACGCCGAAGGCATCAATGGAGATGGACCTCATTTCGCAACGACTCGAACGCCAATATCCGGACGCCAATCGCGGTCATGCAGCGGCCTTGCTGCCGCTTCGCGATGAAATGGCGCGGGAGGTCCGGCCAGCGCTACGCGCGGTGCTATACGCAGTTCTGTTGGTCGGGATCATCGCCTGCGCAAACGTGGCCGGGCTCCTCCTGGCGCGCGGCGCTGTCCGCCGCAAGGAAATGGCCGTGCGCGCCGCATTGGGATCGGGACGCTGGCGGCTGGCGCGGCAATCGCTCGCTGAGAGCGCGCTGCTGGCCTTTGGCGGGGGCACGGCGGGAGTCCTGCTCGCGGTTTGGACGCTCGACATTTTTCGCGCCGGGTTTTTCCAGCGCATCGATTCGTTCGCGCGCGCCGGCCTGGGAACTGTAACCGTCGATTGGCGCGTTCTCCTGTTTACGCTGATTTCTACCGTCGTGGCGGCCTTGGTATTTGGAATCGCTCCCGCCCTGGCGACGTCAAAAGCGGATTTGGCCGAAGCGATTCGAGGGGGCGCTCGTGGCAACACGCCCGGGTCTCATAGTGCACGCAGCGCCCTGATCGTGGTGGAAGTGGCGCTATCCCTCGTTCTATTGACCGGCACCGGACTTCTGGCGAAGAGTTTTCTGGCGCTGGTTCAGGTCAATCCCGGATTTCGAGCGGAGCACACTCTGACGGCGGGTCTTACGCTACCCTTGAGCCGTTATCGGACGCCGGCTCAGCATGCAGCTTTTTTTGACCGCGTGGCGGAGCGTGCCAATGCCCTGCCCGGGGTGATTTCGGCAGCGATCACCGACACGCTTCCGCTTTCTGGGGAAGACAACCGCACCGGCATCCTGATCTTCGGCAGGACTCCGCAAGCGGGAGAGCGCTGGCGCTTGCATCCACGAATTGTCAGCCCCAGTTATCTACGGACCATGGGAATTCCTCTACGACAAGGCCGGGATTTCAGCGAATCTGACGTGGCGGCGAACAAGTACGTGGCCGTGCTCAGCGAAACGGCGGCCCTCCGCTATTGGCCCGGGGAGAACGCTCTCGGCAAGCGGTTCGCGTTCTTCAGCGATCAAGGCCCGTGGTATAGCGTGATCGGCGTTGCGGCCTCGGTTCACAATAGCGCGCTCGAACGAGAACCCACCGAGGACGTGTACGTGCCGTACGCCGCCAGCCCGTTCCCGACACCCCGTGGCGCAGCGACCCTCGTCCTGCGGGCAACCGCCAAAGAAACCGCGCTGGCGCGCGACGTCCGCGCTCTGATGCGCTCGCTCGATGACTCGCTGCCCGTTTCCCGCATCCGCTCGCTGGACTATTACATTGCTGATTCGGTCGGCCCTCGGCGGTTCGATCTCATTCTGCTTGCCGCGTTCGCGGCGATCGCGCTGGCGCTGGCGGCGGCCGGGCTTTACGGGCTGATGGCGTACCTCGCGGCACAGCGCGCCACCGAGATCGGAATCCGCATGGCGTTAGGCGCGCGCCGCAGCCAGATCTTGCGGCTCATCATGGGGAGCGGAGCCGGGCTGGCATTCCTGGGAATCGCGATCGGACTGGCCGGATCGCTGGCGGCCGCGCGCTTGTTAGAGAATCTGCTGTACGGAGTGACGCCGCGTGACCCCGCTATTTACGCCGCCGCCCCCGTCGTCCTTTTCACCGTGGCCCTCGCAGCAAGCTACGTTCCGGCACGCCGGGCTGCACGGATCGACCCAATGTCGGCGCTGCGGATGGAATGAAGGTGCGGCAAGCGCCATTCCTGACCTGTCGGGCTTGAGCACACCCGGAGCTAGTGGAACGCCCGTTGCAGGACGACGCCGTCGTGCCAGCCGCCAGCAATCTGATTCCGCCTCCTGACGTCTTCACCTGTTCGGGTCCGCGAGTCCTTTGGATTGAATCAAATACGGCGGCCGACCCGGCTCAGTGGCTGGAGCCGATCATCCGTCATACCAAGGATCTGGAGTCTGTCCGATTTTGCCACGACGGGGAGGCTGAAGAACCCGGCAGTCTGCTTCGCCTGATCCGCGGCGCTCATGACTTCGGCCGCATCGTGGAACTGGTCAGCTCGCTGCGGAATTTTCCCGCCAGCCGGATGGGTGAATTGATCGATAGCGGGCTTGACGTGCTGCGCGTCACGACTTCGATAGACGAGGACGGCCTGTTGAACCGTCTACGGGAGCGCCTCGCGGCGTTAGGCCAATGCCGGCGCGCGGCGGGCTCGGAAACGCCTGCTGTCAAATTCTCCTTGGAAATCACGGAGAGTCACCTCGCGGTTTTGCCTTGTCTAATGAGAATCGCGGTCGAATTTGGAGTCGAAGAAGTAACCCTATATCCGAACAGCGCTCCCGGCAAGCTCCATCAGATTCTGCCGGGCGTGCTCGCGCAAATGAGAGCCGAATTTTCCGCGGTCAGCATCGATGCTTCGCCTTGCGAAGACGATCCGGCCGTCCCGCTCAATGCGTGGCCGCGCTTCACTGCCCGGCCAGTCTCGGGCCGTGAGCGCGTCTTTTCCTGCCTCGAGAATCCGTGGGATTCGGTTCGATTGCTGGCGAATGGAGACGCCGTGACCTGTGCATTGCGGCGTGGCGAAATTATCGGCAACGTAAGGCGCCAGCCGCTGGGCGAGATCTGGCGGAGCGCGGCGTTCGAAGAATTTCGCGCGCGGTATCAACTCGGTATGGACCCGGCATGCAGGCTCTGTCCTCGCAAACGGGCATACGTACCCGAAGGAATGCGTACGGCCGTAAATCCGCGAGAAGGAAACACGATCGAACTGATCGAGGGGTGGCATTGGAGTGAAGGAAAAATCATCTGGAGCAAGCCGCGGAGCCGCTGCCTGCTCGCTTCGAGTCAGGAAGCGGATGGCGCTGGAGACAGGCGCCTGGAACTGCAGGGGCTACTCCCTGGTGGTGCCGGCGGTGCGCCCAATGTATTGAACGTCTGGCACAGGGGACGCAAATTAGGATCATTCCGTAACTCGTCCGGGACAATCCAATCGTTCCGGCTCGTCTTACCCTATACCCAGTCGTCCGGCTTCGCTCACTTCGAGTTCGCAACGAGCCTCGTCTGCCGTCCCAGGCTCTCGGGTTCGACGGATCGCCGCGACCTCGGTTTCGCTTTGGTCTCTCTGCGGACGACGCTCGCGCCAAGCCGGCGCTTGCCTTGGTGGTCCTATGTCCCGCTGCATCTCGCGCTCGGCTTGGGGCAACCGCTGGCCCGATTTCTTCAAAGCACACGCCGTGCGCGCAGCAACTTGCCGACCTGGCGTCCCGGGATAACTGTCCTCATCCCGGAGTGCGGCACGCCGGAACTTCTGCGCGCCGCTCTTTCTTCGACGGTGGTCTCCTCAGCCCATCTGAAGGAAGAAAGTGAAATCATTGTCGTTGTTAACGGTGCGGATCGCGAACTCTACCAGCAGCACCGGCGGGAGTTTCCGCTTGTCCGCTGGCTTCACTCGGAGAAGGCGCTGGGTTACGGAGGCGCTGTCGCCAAGGGAGTCCGGCAGGCCCGTTTCGATTGGGTCTACCTTCTGAACAGCGATATGACGATGGGCAAGGACGCCTTGGCCGCGGTGGCCCGCTGGCGCATGCCGCAGGTCTTTGCGATATCGTCCCAGGTCTTTTGGGCCGACTCAAAAAGCCGGCGCGAAGAGACCGGCTGGACCAACTATTCCATCAGCGAGAGCGGAGAGGTGGAGCTGTTCGATGCCGTGCCTGAAGATCAGACCACGGTTCGAGGACACCTCTATGCCGGAGGCGGCAACTCGCTTTTCCGCAAGAGCCTGCTTCGCCGTTTTCTGTCGCGTTCGCATTCCTATAATCCGGCATATTGGGAGGATGTCGAGTGGGGAGTAAAGGCGTGGCGAGCCGGCTTCGAGGTTCTCTTTTGTCCGGAGTCTCACATCGTTCATGTCCACCGGGCGACGGTGTCGCGATTATTTTCACCCGGAGAGGTGGCGCGGATCTGGAAACGCAATCAACTCCTCTTCTCGCTGCGAAACGGATTTACCGGAGTGCCCCGCCGGGAGTTGATACGGCATTTGAGATCGACGCTGGATGCAAAGACGCAACGAGAATTGGTAACCATCCGGCTGGCTGCATCGCTGTTTCTCTCGCTATGGGAAAACGCCCGCACCCCGGCTCCGGACGTAGACCTCAGACGGGCTTGCCGCAAATACTATTTGCGCGAGCCTCTCAAGACAGACACCCGTCCGGCCGCGCTGATCGTCTCGCCTTTCGCAGTGTATCCGCCGGGACACGGGGGCGCGCGCCGGATCGCCAGCCTGATCGAACAACTCAGCGGGTCGCTGGATGTCATCCTTTTGATGGATGAAGAAAACGAACTTCGTCCGGAGCACCTGGCGCGGGCCCGCGGGCCTTCGTCGATCCACTTGACGGGTGCGAGGCCGGCGAGCACGGCGGGAGGCGGACGGGTCGCCCGGATTCAGGCCCACTCTCACGAACGCCTGCGAAGTGAAATGGAACGGCTGGCTCTGGCGTACAACGTCGCCTTGATACAGGTCGAACACGTGGAACTGGCGGCGCTGATCACGCGGCCGCGTAACGGGGCCAGGCACGTCATCGACTTGCACGACGTCCTGCTTTCCGGCGGGCCGCCAACAGACGAAGATCGTTTCGAACAGAACCTGATCGCGCAGTATGACGGCGTATTGACGTGCTCGCGCGAGGACGCCGTCCTGCTGGCGCATCGGCGCGTCGCAGTGGCGCCCAACGGTTTTACGCGCCCGCCGGCGCCGTACATGCCGTCTCGCGGGAGCCGCGCGATTCTATTCGCGGGACCGTTTCGGTTCGAGCCCAACCTCTCCGGCATCGTTACCTTCTTAGAGGAGGTCTATCCCGCGTTACGGCGGGACGTGCCCGGTGTGCACCTGACGATACTCGGCGGAACGGGCAGCCGCTCGGTGGCGGCGCGCCACGCGTGCTTCGGTCAACCGGACATCACAGTGATTGAGGAACCGGTTGAGATGGAACCCTGGCTGCGGCAGTGCGCCGTTACGATTAACCCCGTGCCGGAAACCCGCGGATCCTGTGTCAAAGTCATCGAATCAATCGGATTCGGCCGAGTCTGCGTTTGCACCGAGGCCGGCGCGCGCGGCTTTCGGGAGCTACGCGCCGGCTCATTGATTACTGTTCCTTCAATCGGCGACTTCCTGGCTCCTCTCCGGCAGTTGCTGCTCGACGAAGACTATCGCGCGCGGCTGGAAGAACCTGATGATATGGTATTGGCCGATGTGACGTGGCACGTAGGCCGTCAGCTGCTGGTGAAATATCGAGAGTGGTTCGGACTGGAATTGGCCGATGGCGCCGCTGATCCCGATTGACACAGTACGCGCGGGCTCCCCAGGTCTCGCTCTTCCTTTGCCGCGAATTGCATGGATCGAGCTGACGTCGAAGTGTCCGGTGGACTGCGTGTTTTGCTCGCGCAAAGCGGTTCGGGGGAACGGCGAGCACATGCGGTTCGATTTGTACACGCGGCTGTTGCAGGAATTGGAGCGGCCGCTGGTGCTCCGGCTCAGCTATTCGGGCGAGTCGGGCCATTACCCGCGCCTGATCGAGGCCGCGGACGCCGCCCGGGCGACGCGAGCCCAGGTCGAACTGGTGACCGCGCTGGTTTCGGTCCCGGAAAAAACGGTGAGGGCGATGGCCGAGCGGCTCGACCGGATCACGCTCTCCCTGCACACTACGGCCGACGACGAATTCCGCCGGATCTATCGCTATGGATCGTTTGACGAATTTGAACGCCGGTTTAAGATCCTCGAGGAGGTCCGGCTGGCACGAGGCGCGCCTAAGCTCGATTTTGCCTTCGTAGCGATGGAATCGAATCTGTCCTCGCTGGAGGGCGTGGTTCAACTCGCGCGCGATCGATATGTAGAGAACGTGACCGTTCAGCCGGTCATGCGGCGGGAAGAGTTTGAATACGTGTTTCCGGAACTCGATGCCGAGAACCAATTCACGCCGCCGTACGCGGCCCGGCTGCGCGATACCGTGGAACGGGTCCGGTCCCGTTACTCGGGTGTGCGGCTCCAGATCGACCACCCGAAGATTGAGAGCTGTAGCGAGTATGCCGGCAGGGAAAACGGACAAATCATCGCGTGCACCGAGGACCCCTGGCAGACGATCCATGTCATGTCGAATGGAGCGGTAATTTCCTGCGGATGGCGCCAAGGGCAGCCGCTTGGAAATCTCTCTTCGGCCTCGCTTCGCGAGATCTGGCAGGGACCGGCCTACGAGGCCTTTCGCCAAGCGCATCGCGAGGGATGCGATCCGGTGTGCCGGCGGTGCGCCTATAAGAAGACGCATCCGCCTGCGCCCCTACAGCCGCGCTTGACGGCCGACAACGCAAGCGTGCGCCAAATGCCTGCCGGCTGGTTTGACCATGACCAGGGCGACGGCGGCCTCCTCTGGGCCGGCGCTCACGCCGTAATCGAACTGCCGGGGAACTTTCCTGCTCTCCGCCTGCGGGGCGGGTTGCCGCCTGGGCCCGCGGGCGATGGGAATACCTTGGTCCTTCGCGCCGGCGGCGCCGAGATCACCTTGATCGAGAACCCGTCGAAGACCGGCATGCTGCACTTCGATCGGGTGGTGCGCTTGCCGGAGACGCGCCACGCGGCGCGGGTGATCGAGTTCGCCGCGCGGCACGAGTTTGTGCCGCGGGACCGCGGGCTCAGCGAGGACCACCGCCGCCTGGGCTTTTGCGTGGAACTTGTGGAATGTGTGGAAGCCGGTGCGGACCACTCCGATTCCTATACCGAGATACTCCTCGACGAACACAGCCGCCGTCGCGTCCAACGCCTTCGACGAGGTCTGGTGCTGGCGGACGCCATGGCTGCATGCGTCCGGCCACTCGCAAGACGGCGCGACCGTCGCGTGGTGCGCACGGCGCGCCCGGGGCTTTCCGTTATTATTCCGGAGCGCGACAGCCCGGATCTGCTGGAGCAGTGCCTGCAATCGGTCACGGCGGCCGCCCGGCGCTGGCCGGAGCCGCTGCAGGTGGTGGTGATGGCAAACGGAGTTCTCCCGCAAACCTACGCGGCACTCCGCGCCCGGTATCCCGATTTCGACTTCGTGTGCGCGCCCAGCGCGCTGACTTTCTGCGGCGCGGTTCGCGGCGGGCTCCGGCGGGCGCGCCACGATTGGATCTACCTTCTCAACAGCGATATGGTGCTGGAGCCCGATGCGCTGGCTGCGCTTGCCGCGGAGCGCGCCGATTCGGTTTTCGCCCTGGCGTCACGCATGTTTCTGACCGATCCAGGCGCTCTCCCCAGCGAGACGAACTGGACAGGGTACCGCGTGGTCGACGGCCTGTTCGAAGTGTTTCACGCAGCGCTGCCCGAAGGCGCCGGCCCGTTCGAGATCCTGTTCGGCTCCGGGGGGTGCACGCTGTATCGGCGCTGCTTGCTGGAGCGCTATCTCGGCCGCCATGACCCCTATGCGCCCTTCTATTTCGAAGATCTGGATTGGGCGACGCGCGGCTGGCGGGACGGTTTCCGAAGCCTTTTGTGTCCGGCGAGTGTCGCGACCCACCAGCGCCGCGCTACCATCAACCGCTTTTACGGACCGATAGAAGCCGAGCGCATTTTCGAGCGCAACCGGCTGCAATATCAGCTTCGGTACGTGATCGAAGGAGTATCGCGTGACGCCGTTCTGCGGAGGATCGAGCGCGCCGGCCAAGTTTCGATTCACGACCTGACGGGCTGGCGGACGATTGCGTCAATCGCCATTTCCCGCTGGAAGAGCGGCGTTCTCGGAGCAGGAAGCTTGCCCGGCGCGTATCCGGGGGCTTTCCTCTCGCGAGGCAGTTCGTGTTCTGAAAATACCCGGCGGGCGCCATCAGGGACCGCCGGGTCTGAAACCTAGAACCGGACCAGCAAGGCCACGCGCAACAGGCGCGGGTTGGTGATCACAGTAACCGGCCCACCCAGACCGCAGGTCGGACCCGCGGCGCCGGTGCACGCGGACTGCGGAAGAAGCGGGGCCGCGTTGGCGCCAAGACTGGTTGCTTGGGTCACCGCTGCATTACTATTCAGGACGTTAAAGACCTGGACCTCGGGCTCCACAGTGAGCCGATCTTTGAATGTGAACCTCTTCTTGATACCGAAATCAAGCTGATTGAGCCTCGGCGTGAGCACTTGGCCGGGGGCCACCAGGTTGATGCTTTCCGGCCCCTGCCCCATCACAAAACCCGTGGGGAAGACGCGCGTACCCGGCGTGCAGCCGACGCAATTGGCCGGATAGACCGAACTCGCGGAGAGGGTCCAGGTACGCGGCAGGTAGCCGTTGTTGAGGCCGCCGGCCAGAGACGCCGCGAAGGGGTTCGCCGAATAGCTTGCCTGGTAGCGGTTGCTATAGAAGGACATGCTGCCGATAAAACCCCAGCGGATCGGAATCGCCGCGTTCGCTTTAAATTCGTTCTGCCACGGGAGGCTCGGCACCGCGCCCATGTTTTGATTCAGGTCGCCGAACTGGTCGCAGAAGCGCAGCGTGTTCGGGTCATTCAACCGGTTGCCCGCGATGGCGGTGGCGCTGCCGGCGGTCATCGCGCAGGCGCGGTCGAGATCGCGGTCGACGGTCCAGCCGAACACGACCAAAGTGTTTCGGGGGAGACGGGCGATTACCGAGGTTTCAAACCCGGTGTACACGTTCTTGACCAGGCTTTGCGGCGCGTTGGTCTGCAACGTAGCGGGAGCAGGTAGCGAGGCGCTCGGCAAGTAATAAAACGGGACTTGCGAGCCATCGAGCGGATTGGTGATGGTAACGTTCTGCCACGCCGAGAAAGGCACGGCGAAGTTCGTGATCATGGTTTGCTGGTATTGGGAACGCCGGTACCAATTGAAGTTCAGCGTGATGCCGTTGGCCAGCTGCTGCTGGATCCCGGCATTGTACTGATAGCTGTAGCTGCGGTGCCAGTTGGGGTCGAGATTCACGCCGGTGCCCGCGGAAACGCTTCCAAAAGTCGGGTTGGTGCTGAGGCCGAGCGTACCGGCTCCCACTCCGGAAAGCGCGCCCACGCCCCCGAAACCTCCTGTCGGAAAACAACTGGGATTGGGCGTCGGCTTGCCCGCGACAACGACCGGAACACATTGCGGCAAATTGGCGCCCACCGCGCTCCAGGTCACCGGCAGCGTCAGACCCGTCATCGGGTTGAAGTTATTGGTGAATCCCGTGCTGTACTGGTCGTTGAATTTGCCGATGCCGGCCTTCAACGCGGTCTTGTGATTCCCGAAGACGTCATAAACCAACCCGATTCGCGGCGCCCAATCCTTCCAGCAACCCATCCCCTTGACTGTGGAGCAGGTTGTCTGAGGAACCGTACGCGGTCCGGCGAAGCGCCCGGCCGGAGCGTTTTCGGCTTCAATCTCACCCGACAGGTATTCCCACCGCACGCCGGCCGTCAGTGCGAAGCGCCCGAAGTGCCAGGTATCCTGGGCGAACAGCCCCACGTCCGCGTTTAGATGCGGCCATTGATAGTAGGGAGTATTGATGGCGGTGAAGCTGGTTGGAACACCGTTGGTGAACGTGGTGTAACCATCGCCGTTCTCGGTGACGCTGTAGTGGAACGGTCCGTAGCTATACTGCCATCCAAACTTGATCTGGTGCGAACCGGTTACGTATGTGGAATTGGCCGTAAAGAACGTGCGCCGGGTTTGGAAATATTGGTTGCTTCTTCCGGCAAAGTAGCGGAGTAACGTGCCTTGGTCGCGGGCCGTAGTCAGGGCATACCATTGCTGGGTGAATGGTGCCTGATTGATGCCCCCCTGGTAGATGTCCACATAGTTGAGTTGGCTGATGGTGAACCCAACTTCGGTAATCAGCCTGGGTGTAAGCGTGCCCGTCCACTTGCCTTGCGCGATGTAATACGGATCGTTGTGCCGGAACGTCGAAGCGACTGACGGGTCCGCGGGAACGTATCCTTCCTGGCCGCCATCCACGATCTCTATTGGTTTGGTTTTCCAATAGCGCATCCAGAACGCGCTGATTTTGTTCTTCGGGTTCACCTGGTACGTCAGCCGCCCGGAGCCGCTGGTAATGTATCCCTGCTGGATTCCCGGTGCTCCATTGGGATACGTGGTAGCGCCCGCCTGCGTGAACGTCACCTGACGGCGTCCGGTGATCAGGAACCACAGCTTGTCATGCTTGATGGGCCCGCCGAAGGATCCGTCGAAATCCTCGATCTTGACGGTCTTATCCTGCGCGCCCAGGCCGCGCAGAGCTGTATTCTGGTCCAGGTTGTTTCCTTGCCAGAAATTGCTTCCGCCGCTGCCGCCGCCGAAGAAGTCCCCGTGAAACTGATTGCCGCCCTCCTTCGGAACGATATTCGTGTACATGCCTCCGCCGGACGCGTCTAGAGTGTTGTTGCTGTTTTGATAGGTGGTTTCCGCGATCGTCTCGTTATCGACATACTGCTGGATCGCGCCATCGAGGTACGTGGTGTTGATGAGCATGCCATCGTACATATAGACGTCCTGGGTCGGCGAGTTTCCGTGCAGGGAGATGTAGTTCTGCTCGATCTGCTGCGAACCGCCGATGTCCGGCAGGTTCAAATGTGCGCCTGGGACGTAGGACGCGATCGATTGCATGTAGCGGCCGGTGGGAAGATTGTCCATATCGGAGCGCGTCAAGGTTTCCGGATGCGCGGTGTTCTCCACATCGACGGTGGCGACGCGAGCCTCGACGTTCACCGTCTCGCCGACTGCGCCGACCTTCAATTCGGCATCCACTGGCACCGCCACGTTCGCGGGCACAACAACGGTCTGTTTGACCGTCACGAATCCAGCGAGGCTAACGGTCACCACGTAGGTGCCGGGCCGTAGATCGACAATGGCGTACCGGCCCTCGGCGTTGGTCGTGACGCTGCGCGTGCGCTCAATCAGCACGTCGCTCGCCGCCTCCACCGTGGCATTCGCCACAACGGCGCCCGAGGTGTCGTGCACGACACCCGAGATGGTGCTCTGCGCCGAGACAATCGCAGGCAGCAGGCATAAGATCCCCAAAGCGAAGAAGGTACGGGCAGCAAACATTACATGGCTTGCCGCGGAAACAAGGCGCGTCCCCTGATGTCTCATTACGTTTACCCCTCTTACAAAACAGGCAGGGCGGTTGCGAGGCGCTCACCCAAACCTGTCGATCGGTAGGATTTTATGGCGCGCCTGCCCCGTTGTCAAGGTCTTTGCTCCTGCAAACTTGTTAAGATTAGAAACCGAACCGGTGACTTCCCTCACCGCTGCCATGGATCTCGAGCGCCCCGCATCTACTGTTGACAGCCCGGCGAAATCCGGCCGGTCGACGCCGGAGCGCGTGCTCGACACCGCCGCCGCCCTCTTCTGGGAGAAAGGCTACGCCGCTACCACCACCCGCGAGATCGCGGCCGCAGTCGGCATCCAGCAAGCGTCGTTGTACTATCACGTGGCCAGCAAGGAGGGTCTGCTCTACCAGTTGTGCGTCTCCTCGATGGAGCAACTGCTGGCCGATGTGCAGGCGCCGGTTGATCACAAAACCGATCCGCTGGACCGCTTGCGCGCGCTCATCGGCGCACACCTCGCCACGCTGCTGAAGCATCAGGTGCGGCATGTGACCATGCTGACCGAATTGCGCGCCCTGTCGCGGCGGCATCATGCCGAAGTGCTGGGGTTGCGCCGGAAATACGCCGACCTCGTGCGCTCCGTCCTGCAAGAGGCGCAGGCCTCGGGGAAAATCCGAACTGATGTTCCGTCCCGCTATCTGTACCTGGCGCTGCTGAATATTTTGAACTGGGCAGTAGTCTGGTTCCGCCGCGACCAGGCGCTGACGGCCGAACAATTGGCCGACTTATTCTGGCCGATTTATCTGCACGGCGCGCTCGCCGGCGCGGCCCGCGTTACCCTCGAACTGCCGAATCTCGACAATCATCGCAGGCGCCCGGCGAAATCCGTCAAGCCTTCCAAAGCGGCGCGCAAGATGACCTCAGAAAAACTTCTGGCTGCGGCTGCGTCGTTGTTCGCCGCGCAAGGCTACGGCGCCACCAGCACGCGCGAAATCGCTGCCGCGTTAGGCATTCAGAAGGCATCGCTGTATTACCACATTGGGAGCAAAGAGGAGCTGCTCTATGGGATCTGCAAATCCTCGCTCGAACAAATTCGCGCGGATGTAGAAACCGCGCTCGCCGGCGTGGCCGATCCGCTCGACCGCATTCGCGCCATGATTTGCGCTCACGTCGAGAGCCTCTTGCGCGATCAGGAGAAGCATTCCGTGGCGGTGGCGGAGATGCACCTGCTTTCGGAGGAGCGGCTGGCGCAGGTGCGGGCGTTGCGCGATGCCTACGAGAACCTGGTACGCTCCGTCTTGCAGGAGGCGCAGAGCGCCGGCCTGCTCCGCGCGGACATCCACGTGAAGTATCTCTGCCTGAGTCTGCTCGGCCTGATGAACCGGGTCGAGGTCTGGTATCGCCGCGGCGGGCCGTTATCGCCGCATGAATTCGGCCAACTCCTGGGGGTAATTTTCTTGACGGGCGCCGTCGCGTAGGCGCGAGGGGAGGAATCATGAGAAAGCTTGCTGTAATCCTGTTGCTGGCAATGAGTGTTTGCGCTTTGTACGCCGCCGACATCAGCGGCACTTGGGCGGCCGCGGTCGTTCTCGATGCCGGTAGCGGCACCGCGACCTTCGTGTTCCAACAGAAAGGCGATACCTTGTCCGGCACCTACACGGGCGTGCTAGGAGAAGCGAAACTCAACGGCACCGTCAAAGGAGACAAGGTCGAGTGGTCGTTCGACGGCGGACCGGCCGGAAAGGTGTCGTTCCAAGGCACGCTCGACGGTGCTTCGAACATGAAAGGCACTGCGGAATACGGTCAGTTGGGCAAAGGGACCTTCACCGCCGAGAAGAAGTAGGCAGACTGGCTACTTGATCTCGATCAGTTCCAGCGCTTCCCGGCTGGGGCCTTCGATCATCACCGCGCGCGCGTCGCCTACCTTGTACGGTGGTCCGAGGAACGTAACGCCTTCCGCTTTGAGCTTGCTCATCCACGCGTCGAGATCGGTGACGCTCAGCCCGATATGGTCGGCCAAGTGGCCGCGCGTCGGAGAGAGCGGACGATTGCCCGGGTTCATGTACGAATTCAGCGTCACATCGTCGAACGCGACGTTGGCGCCGGGCACGCGGTACATCCCTTCTTTATCCAGTGCCGGCCAGCTCTTGTCTGAACCGCGCGGAACTTTGCAATCGGTTTCGCTGTGCAGATTGCGCGCGGTCGCGCCCAGGTGCTTCACGTACCAGAGTTGTGCACAGAACGGGTCTTCCCAGTACATGTGCACATGGTTAAAGCGTTCCTTCGGCATGTTGCCCTGGTACTCGATGATGGCGCCGTCGGGGCCTTGCAGATAGGCGAAGCCCGCGCCTCCCGCCGGTTTCACTCCGTTCGCCTTGGCGTCGGCGATTTGCGTCTTGGTCAATCCGAGAACGCCGCCGGTGCCCGGCCAGGTATCGCTGCTCACATAGACGAAACCGCCTTCGTCCGTCGTGTACAGGGGCAGCAGATGAACCTCTTTGCGCTGCTGATAGACCCTCAAATTCTCCCGTACATCGGTCACATGCCAGCCGAAGTGCCAGATCGCCGTCTGCGGCTGCGGCGCGGGCGCCGTGGTCGCCTTGTTGAATAGGACATACACGTCTCCCGTTTTCAACGCCGGCATTCCCGCAAAGGTCGCCTTCGACGTGCTGGGGAATTCACGCGTGTAGAAGTCGATCGCGGCCTCGGGATTGACCGAGTTCAGGTGCAGATGATGAAAGTGCGGCGCGGGCAGCGGCGCTTGCGCCAGTGCGGCCGCGCCCGAAAACACTGCCATCGCGATGAGCAAGCGATTCGGATTTGTCATGACGCACCCTTCTCCAGTGGCTAGCGATTCATCTTACACGATGGACCGGTCGATCGGTAGATTCTTGAAACCCAGACCTTTTGCTTTCCGCCATTTCGTGATGTATACTCGCCTGAAAACTCCCACGTAGGAGCGCACCATGCGGATGGGAACAAGAATATCGATCGCAGCGGTGTTCGTGGCCGGAACCGGCTACGCGCAGACGCAGCACATGCCGCGCGGCACCGCTACCGATGTCAGCCGCGCCGAAGTCGAGGCGACCGTGCAGAAGACGGCGTCGGCCGCGGTCAGCGATCAGGCGATCCGCGTGGTGAGCATCAATGGCGAATACAATGTCGGCGTCGGCGTGGTGCATCGCGCCAAGACCAAGGACGTCGGCAATGCGGTCGAGCACAGCCAGATCACCGAGGTCTATCACTTCATCGAAGGCAACGGAACCTTCGTGACCGGCGGGACCATTGAGAACGCGAAGGAGTCCGCGCCCGACAGCACCGTGGTGAAAGTGCTGAACGGGCCCAGCACGCAGGGTGGCGTGGTACAAAACGGGGTGAGCCGCCCGGTCGGACCGGGGGACGTCGTGATTATTCCGCCGAACACACCGCATTGGTTCAGCGAGATTACATCACCGCAAATTGTGTACCTGGTCGTGCGGGTAGATCCTAAGAAGGTTCTGCCCGCCGGCTATGGAGCGAAGTAAGGGATCCAGACGAATGGAGGAGAAGAGCATGAAGCGGAAAGTTTCGATTGGCGTGCTTTTGCTGGGGCTGATTATCGCGCTCGGCGTGGGATCGGCGATTCTCGAGAAACGCGCGGCGGTGCAAGCCGCCGGCATGCAGGCGCCGCGATTTGAAGTCGATCCCATGTGGCCAAAGCCGCTGCCCAATCATTGGGTCATGGGTAATGTGATCGGCGTGTCGGCCGACAGCAAGGATCATATCTGGATCATTCATCGGCAGGGGTCGCTCGAGGCAATGGAAAACTACGCCGTCGCCAATCCTCCCGGCCCAAAGCGGCAGAAGGGCGTCGTCGAAGCTGAGTGCTGCGCGCCTGCGCCGGCGGTTCTGGAATTCGATGAGGCCGGCAACCTGCTCAACCACTGGGGCGGCGAGGACGGCCCTAACTACGTGTGGCCGGCGTCGAATCACGGGGTTACCGTCGATTTCAAAGGCAACGTCTGGATCGGCGGTAATGCCGCCACCGCGGGCGTTCCGGCCGAGGAAACCCTCGGCGGTCCGCGCGAAGGCGCTCCCGCCCGCGCTGGTCGCGGCGCCCGCGCGCCGGGAGGCCCTCCGCTCTATCACGACAGCATGATCATGAAGTTCACCCAGGATGGCAAATTCCTCATGCAGATCGGCAAGAGCGGCCAGAGCAAGGGCAGCAACGACACCGCAAACCTCGGCCGCCCGGCGAAAATCTTCGTCGATCCCAAGACCAACGAGGTTTACGTGGCCGACGGCTACGGCAACAAGCGCGTCATCGTTTACGACGGCGATACCGGCGCTTTCAAGCGCTATTGGGGCGCCTATGGCCACAAGCCCGACGATTCCCCGCAACCCCGATATAGCCCGGACGATCCGCCAGACCAGCAGTTCCGCAATCCCGTCCACTGCGCCGATCTCTCGAACGATGGCCTGCTCTACGTCTGCGACCGCGTCAACGACCGCATCCAGGTCTTCAAACCAGATGGGACCTTTGTGAAGGAGAAAGTCCTCTTCAAGAACACCCTCGGCGACGGCGCTGTCTGGGACATCGCTTTCTCGAAAGATCCGGGACAGAAGTACATCTATCTCGCCGACGGCTCCAACGAGAAGGTCCACATTCTCGACCGCGATTCGCTCGAAGTGCTGACCAGCTTCGGCGATGGCGGCCGCCAGCCCGGCGAATTCTATGCCGTGCACAGCATCGCCACCGATTCGAAGGGCAACATCTTCACCACCGAGACCTACCGCGGCCAGCGCATCCAGAAGTTCGTTTACAAAGGCATGGGCCCGGTGACCAAGCAGGATCAGGGAGTGCTCTGGCCCAAGCATTCGTAACCCCGGCGCTCTTGCTGCCGGTGCCCTTCTTCGGCGCCGGCAGCCTTGACATCCGGCGTCCTGCCGAAATACAATACCTACCGAGCGACAGGTAACTTTTCTGTCCCGAAAAAGGAGCGGATCATGAGGGGAACTTTCGGGGTGAGTGCGCTGGCTCTCATCGGTTTCTGGGGCGCGGGCTCTGCGCATGCGGCAGCGCTCACCGGGCAGCAGGTCACCTTTACCAAGGACGTGGCCCCCATCTTCCAGGCGAAATGCCAGGATTGCCACCGAAAAGGCTCCATGGCTCCGATGTCGCTGATGACGTATCAAGAGACACGGCCCTGGGCAAAAGCCATCCGGGAGCGCGTCCTCACCCGCCAGATGCCGCCCTGGCACCTCGACAAGACTGTCGGCATCCAGCATTTCGCCAACGATATTTCGCTCTCCGACACCCAGATCGCCACCATCGTGCACTGGGTCGATCAGGGCGCGCCGATGGGCGACCCCAAGGACATGCCGCCCGCCAAAGAGTTCCCCAGCTACGACGGCTGGACGTTGGCCAAGCAGTTCGGCCAGCCTGACTTGGTTCTGAAATCTGAAGACTACACGATGCCGGCGCACGGCCAGGATGTCTGGTTCAAGCCGCTCACCGAAGTTCCGGTCACCGAAGCGCGCTGGGTGCGCGCGGTCGAAATCCGTCCGGGCACGCCGTCCGGCCGCAAGATCATGCATCACGTGCTGGCACGCCTGCAGCAGACTGAACCCGGCGTCGAAGCCGGCGCCGATGAACTCGA
>Ga0126371_10000194_pt1 | contig 46645 bp, 44 predicted proteins | sample PanSoiMetaPlot_4_FD_110145 | JGI IMG/M metagenome (GOLD analysis project Ga0126371, IMG submission 110145) | Tropical forest soil microbial communities from Panama - MetaG Plot_4 | ecosystem: Environmental > Terrestrial > Soil > Tropical forest > Bulk soil | place: Panama | collected 2016-02-17
TCGTGTTGGCCAGTCAATTGATCTACGCTGAAGACTTAACGGGAGGGACAAAAGGCGGGAATTCTTAGATCAATTCCTGAACCTAAAAGAACCGCACCACACATCCGTGGTATTAAGCGCAATTAAAGTGTATCACGAATGGTGCATCGAGAAATTACCGAAGCGGTGGAGGACAGGCGTGCGAATTGGATCTCACTCGCCAGGTGCAATCGTCGACCGTCGTACATGAACTTGAAAACATGGCTATTCTCAAATATCGAAAGCGCACGTTGAAGCCTCTCAGCAACCTGGTTCCAGAAATCACTTATGTCATGTGCGGCGCGCGTGGAGAAACGACGAACCGCCTCATACGCGCGCTTCCTCAAGTTCGATTCGTCGGATTCGAGCCGGATCCCGAAGAGTTCAGGAGGCTCAAAGAGAATGCAGGGAATCGTTTTTCCTTTATCAACGTAGCGGTTGGCGCTCGCAACGAACGCAGACGTTTCTACGTGACGAGAAATCCAGGGTGCTCTTCCCTTTTCCAGCCAAACCAGGCTTTCTATTCTCGATTTAAAGACTGCGGACCGGAGGTGGCAGTCGTGGGCGAGCAGGAGGTAGAGACCGTTGCGCTCGATTCAGGCCTGCCTGCAGCGGGAATTAATACCATCGACATTCTCGATCTCGATACGCAAGGCAGCGAATTGGAAATCATGCATGGCGCTGAAGGCCTGCTTTCAAAAAGCACGGTGGCCGTTAAGTGCGAGGTCGAATTCTCGTCTCTGTATTTAGACCAACCGCTGTTCGGAGATGTCGACGCTTTTCTTCGCGGTCTCGGTTTCATGCTGTTCGATCTGTCGCGAACCCGCTATCGGCGACACAACTTCCCTCCGAACGCGCTCACTCGCGGACAACTGCTGTGGGGCGATGCGTTGTACCTGAGGGACGCTGCTTGGTTTACGGCTCGATCTGACAAGCGATCGCTATTCAAGCTGAGTCTCATTGCTGCGCACTTGCAGTTTCACGACTACACGCTTGAGATCATGGACTTGCTTCTGAACGCGCCAGGAATGACTTTATCACCCGAGGAACGGGCTGGTTTGACCGACGCCCGGCAAGCTCTTCTTAAGGATCTCGGCCCAGGAGCGAATTGGATTCGTGTATTACGCGGACTCGAGGCAGTTGGGCTGGGTCGCCCGATGAAAGAGTTGGGACGGCTGACTACACAGTTTGGCGAACGCCTGCGTAAAGATCGGCTGATGGCTGAGTACAACTGGGTGGACTGAGATTCGTAGAGCGCGAGTAATGTCGATGGCGGATCGGACTACACTTTTGCGCAGGATCGCTACCGAATCTTCGACGCTGCGTCTGTGGCGCTGCCGCCGGAGGCGGGCAGTGAAGAACGATCGCGCTCCGCGCTACTCAGTTCTTCGAGCAATTGCAGATCGGAGCTGACATCGGCCTTCGAGATCTTCGCGGAGCTTTTGTGAAGTTCCTCCCTCAGGCGTGCGAACATCATCTGGCGCGCGACTTCCGGAGAGTCTGATTGGCTCAGGATATTTTCCCGCGACAATCCGATCTCTACGGGATCCTGGCCCTCGCGGAGCACAAATAGTGGGTGGCCTTGCGGGTCGAGATCCGGTGTTGCGGTCGCCTGCACGCGGGACCACTTCGCGAGTCCCAAGGCTGCATCGTCTTCTGCGATTCCACGGCTGAGCTTGTCAAGTTGCTTCTGATACTCGCGCCGCTCCTCAGCACTCAGCGGCATCTGAAGATCGTGGTCTAGGTTAAACACAAGAGCGTGTTGTCCCGGATCGAAGCCGCCTCTTCCGGTAAAGTAAGCTGCCGCAAAGCCAGCGACAATTGCGGGGTGCCATGCGAGCAACGGCACCATATACTTCTTGGCCTTGAACGCGGATTCCACTACGCCGCGTACAGGCCGGCTGCGCTTGATGGTTCCTGGAACCTGCGGAATCAGATAGCTCGTCATGTGCAGTTCCGGATGATGCTTGCTGTAGTGCACGAGACACTTCGCGATCTGCTTGGGCGTGGTGACACCAAGGTCGGCGATTACCGCCCGGTGCAGCGAGCCGGGATAATAAAAATTGATGATGCCCTTGGCGAAGTCCGCACAATTCGCCGAGAGCAGCTTGTAACGGCCGGTGTTGCGCTCAGCGTTGAGGACTCGAATCAACTCCTCGTCTTTGTCGACCGGCGTTTCGAACTGAAATGCATAGAGAGTGCGGTCGTACGCCGAGCCGGCCAGCTGATACCAGGGGCCATCGGGCGTCTCGCCATTCTTGCCATCTGGAACGATCTGTTCGAGGTATTGGCGACGATAGCGATCCCGCAAAAACGCTTCCAGCTTGGGATCTGCGTAGAGAGGAACTTTTTCAGGCGAGTCAACCGCGTACAGATAAGGGATCAAAGGAATCGCCAGCCAATCGTAGCCGGAGATCCCGTGATAGCGGCTCAGGACAACGCCTAGTTCTCCCGGCGCGCACCGCCTGAGCACCAACGGAGTATCGGCGCAAACTCGATCAAGATAGACAGCCGTATGCCCCGTGCCGGCAAAGGTGCCGTCGACGCTGTAAGGCTCTTCCAGCAGCAGGGTCGCGCCAGCGTGCGCGCGCAGTGAAAACGATCCAAAAACCAGGATCAGTGCTGTCCAGAGTTTACGACTGCTCATAAACATCTAAACTCACAAGCCAGTACAAAGTTTCCCAGATAGACCAAAGGCCCCTAAAGCCCCCACCAGGCGGCCACTTGCAGATAGTTTGATGCGGGATGCTGGTTACGAACAGGTAACCGAAGTGTAGGTGGGTCGTGCGAATCTAAGGTCTAAAACCGAGGAAACAACTCGATCATCACGGATAACAACAACATTACAAATAGCTTAGGGAATCTGTCGCCAAGAACAGAGGATCAGCCTTCTAGACCGTGGAATGCCGAAAAAATTTATTTGTCTTTAACGAACCAGCCACTCGGTGAGCAAATGCGTTTCGCGCAGCGCCACCCCGTACGTCATGAAGACGGCGACACAGGATGCCGCGAGCGCTGGGCGAAGGTACCAGGCTAGAGGACGTGCTAGTTGCGACGCCCGCAACGGATCCCACGCAACCAGCCGCTCAATACGAGCGTTCACAGAAGATGTTTCCTGGGTGAGTGCCGTGGTCAGTGCGACGCTGGATTGCACCGGGGCGAGTCGGGAAAGCTTGATCAGTGCGCTGGCCAGATCCAGCGCTTCGCGCGCGGAACTGACCGCTTCGTCGTCGGCCGCCATTTCTTCCGCGTGACTCCAGGCGGCCTCGAGTTGTGCCATCCCCGGAAAGATGAACACACGAAACAAGAGCTTCTTCAAATTGTCTCTTCGGCGCGCGTGGGCAAACTCGTGCTTCAAGGCCGCATTCAGTTCGCTGGCGCCCAATACTGCGGCAGCGGACCTCGAAAGCAACACCTTCGGAGAGCACAAACCCGTGAGCGTGAGGGAAGGGACCACGGGGCGAATCTGAAAAACGGGCACCGTGTGCTGCACGGGCAGTTGTTGGGCGTCTTGCAGCCAATTCCGGACCACGCGGGAAGTCCGAAGAGAGGCGCGTGTCGCATCGTACGCACCAACGATGAACAGCGCCAGACAGCAAAGCCCCAAAGTTAGTGGGACTTCGCCTACGGGCTCGGCCGAGACGCGCGGTTCCATGAGCAGGAAAGAAGGAACCACAAAGGCACAGCAAACGACGATGGCGGTCAGGGCCGGGAAAATTCTCGTAAGGAAAAGAAGGTCAGCCATGCGCCGCGCAGAGAGACGCGACCCGAGGCGCTGTACATGGCGCCATCCCTTGCGAACAAAAATCGAGAGCAGGCTGTAAAAGATCAGAAAAAAGGCGAGCGACACGCTCAGGCAGCGCAGGGCAAAGGTCATAACAAATCCTATTTACGCAACTCGCTCCGTTTGCGCTCAACCAATTGTTGCAACTCATCCAGGAGTTGGATGTCATGCTCCGTCACTGCCTCCACCAAGTACGACAGCGGCAGGGACGACGCTGGGCCTGATTCGAGCAACTGGCGTATCGCCTGACCCGCTGCGGCCCGCTGCATCTCTTCCTGCGTCACAGCCGGCGAGTAGCGAAATGCACGACCTTCGGCGACGCGAGACAGGAGACTCTTTTTATAGAGTCGATCGAGCGTCGTCATCACGGTGGTGTACGCGATGTTTAGATCGCTGTCCTGCAAGATCTCTCGAACAGTGCAGCTGCCCCGTCCCCAAACCTCTTGCAACAGGCGTTGCTCGAGTGGGCCCAACTGCGCAAGTGACGGCCTACCGGAACCAAAGAAACGATTCATTTTGAAACCTCGATAATCGCAGTGAATTCTATCTTAACGAATGTGCCGACCAAAATGACCCTGAAGAGACGCGTACTAAAATTCCAACAACTAGAGTGCGATTATTCGTGGAAGGTAGCACTGCCGCCCCTGTACTACCAGCTATCGTATCGGGAAAAGATCGGCTTCGGAAGCTGACAGGCCGGCGTACTCAAGTTGCATTCCGCCTTCATTGCGGCGAGAATTTCAGGCATGCCAAGCCGCGACGCCCTTCGTCCTGTGTCCGAAGGCGCTAACCCATTCAAACCCGGAACGATGGTGGTTGTGACGCTCTCGAACCCGCGCGAAAAATTTTGGGGAGCGATCCTCGCTTTAAGCGCCGAGGGTTTGAGCTTGCGCGGCATCGAACTGGCGTCGTTTGAAGATCTTGTGGCGCTCGTCAAAGATGGCGAAGCTTTCTCCCCCGGTGTGGTGTTCTTCCCGATGCATCGAGTGGAGCGTATGGAACTCGATCTTCCCGATGGCAGCATCCCTTCCCTTTCGCAGCGTTTCACGGCGAAAACCGGACTGGATCCCGCCACTTTGCTGACTAGCCACGATGCCACGCAGGAGCACGCGTGAAGATCTCGCAACTGCTTACTGCACCAAACCAGCTCACGATGTTGCGCATGCTTTTCCTGCCCTTCATTCTGATCTGCCTGGTTGATCGGCGTTATTTGCTGGCTTTGACCTTGTTTGTACTGGCTGGGATCAGTGATGGCCTCGATGGGTTGCTGGCCCGGCGGCTTCATCAGCAAACGCTGCTGGGGCAATATCTTGACCCGATCGCCGACAAACTTCTGCTTAGCACGCTCTTCCTCGTGCTTTCCATATTGCACAAGATTCCGTGGAAATACACCGTAATGGTGTTCAGCCGTGATATGGCGATCCTGGCGACCAGCGCCGTCCTCTATGCGATCGCCGGTCTTCGCAACTTCGCCCCAAGCATCTTTGGGAAGGCCAACACTTGTGCGCAGATCGGGGCGATTTTCTTTGTGATGCTGTTTGAGATTTACCGCGTTCCGGCGGTGTGGATTGCGCGCACGGTAATGCTGTGGGCAACATTCGCGTTTACAGCGATCTCATGGGTGCACTACGCCATCTTGGTACAGATCAGGCTGAAGGCGATGCACGAGTCTGCGCAAGGACCGCAACCTACCTCGAAAAAACAGGTGGCGTGAATCGCACCGGGCCTACCCGACTGAGCCGAATCCCGCGATTCAAGTCAAGCGATCTGGCAGTTTAAGCAATACCGCTGCCCTGCGGCCAGAGTACAATACGCAAGCTTGGGGACGGGGCGTAATAGTCCGGGTTTACCCGCTGGCCGAAAATTGATTTCCTGAACTTCCCAGCAGGAAACCTGCAGCGAGACGAAACGGGACGTGTGATTCTGTCACTAACAATCAAGTTGCACCAGGATAACGTCCGATTTGTAAATTTGGGGCCGGCGAAAGAAACGTGAACTTGTAATAACTCTTCCCTCAATCCTGGACTGCTCCCCAGGCAGGCTTTGCACGTATCGCCTGAATCGACGAAAGACAAGACTAAAAGGCCTCTGTAGTTGCTAATTTCTCTCTTCCGAGGCTGCGTATGCGTATCCGCTCCGGTGCGTTGTTTGCCTTGCTCACGTTAATGTCGGGGTCCACTGCGTTCGGTAGCCAGGCTGGAAATGCCGCGCCGAAGAATTCAAGCACTAGCAAGGTCGAACCAGGGGTGATTCGCCTGATCAGCGCTGCCGAGCGCGCCTATTTTCGGGACCACGGTCGGTACGCGAGCTTTTCGGAGTTGGCTCAATCGGGTCAACTCGAAAAGACGGCGAGTCAGTCGAGCATGTTCTTACGCGCCCTGCAGAGGCTGGACATAAAGTCCACATCACAACCCATGGAGGGATTCGCTTTCGGCCTCGCGGTCACGCCGGACGGGCGGGGCTATCAAGTCTCGCTAACGCGCCAAGAGGACAGCTGCCGGTCAGGATATTTTGCCGACGAAACAGGGACACTCTACGAAGGCAAAGCGATCGGCTGCGTTGCCAAGATACCGTTGGCCGGACCGAATCAGTGGAGTCCCCCGGATGTTGATGCGTCGGTACCTCCAGTGAGGAGTGGGGTTACTTGTCCCCTGGGGCTTGTCCTGCAAGAAACCGCGAAGCGTCAGGACGAGTTCGTAGAGAACCTGCAGCGCTTCACCGCCGACGACCACATCGAGCAGATCGACCTCGGTAAGGACGGCAAGCAGCACCGTACCTTCAAAGAGCTGGCGCAATACACGGCGCAACTGGAACTGAACACAACGGGCACTTACCGCGTGGAGGAGTACCGCTCGACGAAGGGTGCCAGCGTCCCGCCGCCTCTGGTTGATACGGGAACTGCCGCCTTCGCGTTGATTTTCCAACCACGCCAGGTAGAGCACTTCGACATTCGATGCGAGGGGCAGACCGACATCGAAGGTATTCCGGCATGGCAACTGCGTTTCGAAGAAAACCCCGACGCGAACGAGTCGTTTCATTCGATGCGAGTCAAGGGTCAAGTTTACTATCTCAAGTTAAAGGGACGAGCCTGGATCGCGGCGGACGGCTATCAAGTCTTGCGACTGCAGACAGATCTAATCTCTCCCGTCCCAGAGATTGAGCTCCAGGTTGAACACCTCGACATTACGTATGCCCCGGTTGAGTTTCGAAAGCTCAAGCTGCAACTCTGGCTACCGAAACAAGCCGCGCTCTATATTGGATACAACGGCCACCGATACGAGAGAGTCCACAACTTCAGTGCATTTCAACTTTTCAACGTCGAAACCCAGCAGAGCGTCAAGGAGCCGACAGTCCCGCCTGAGGCTCTATCGCAATAGAAGCGGCCGTGTGCGACGCATCGCCCCTGCGAAGATCGCCCCAGTGCGAAAAGGCGTCCGCACCAGTTTCAAAACCGCGCTGCAACTGGCGCAGACGTTCCCTTTCGGGGTGCTCGCATCCCAAGTTTGTCCGTATTGCTACAACACCGGATACAGTTCGCCCGGCACACCGTGCAGCTATTGTCGAAGAATAAAGAGATGAGGGCTGGCGGGTGCTGTGAGTGTCAGAGGTTTCTCTCCAATCAGCCCCCCAACCTATTGTCTTCATTGACTTGCCTGCTTCGGCCCACTACCATCTCCACGCGCCATGATCGGCCAGACCATCTCGCACTACCGCATCGTCAAGAAGCTAGGCGGCGGTGGGATGGGTGTGGTCTACAAGGCGGAGGACACTCACCTCGGGCGCTTCGTGGCGCTCAAGTTCCTGCCGGACGATGTTGCCCAGGATCCCCAGGCCCTGGAACGTTTCCGCCGCGAAGCACGCGCCGCTTCCGCGCTTAATCATCCAAACATCTGTACGATCCACGAGATCGGTGAATTCCAGGGACGCCCGTTCATTGTGATGGAGCACCTGGAAGGCAGAACCCTGCGCGAAACGATTCTCGGCCGCCCGCTCGAGGTCGAGTGGCTCTTGGACCTGGGGATTGAGGTCGCTGATGCCCTTGATGCCGCGCATGCCAAGGGCATCGTTCATCGCGATATCAAGCCCGCTAACCTCTTCATTACCGATCGCGGTCACGCAAAAGTTCTCGATTTCGGGCTGGCCAAGATCAACCCCATCACCACTTCGAAGTCGGGTGCAACTGCCACCTTGAGCGAAGAGCACCTCACTAGCCCTGGCAGCACCCTCGGGACGGCAGCCTACATGTCCCCTGAGCAGGCACTTGGCAAGGAACTCGACGCCCGTACCGACCTCTTTTCATTGGGCGCCGTCCTCTACGAGATGGCGACAGGCACTCTTGCCTTTCGCGGTGACACCACGGCCGCTTTGTTCAATTCAATCCTCAATAACGCGCCCACACCGGCGCTGCGCCTCAATCCTGAGCTACCTGTCGAACTCGAGCACATCGCCAACAAAGCACTGGAGAAGGACCGCGAAGTCCGCTATCAGAGCGCCGCGGAGATGCGCGCGGATCTGAAACGCGTGAAGCGCGATACGACGTCAGGAAAGATGACGGTTGCGAATGTACCGGCTGTTATGAGCAAGTCCCGCTGGCCCTGGATCGCGGCGGCTGTGACTGCAATCCTCGTCCTTGCCGTTATCATCGCCTGGATTCGATCCCCACTCCCTCCGCCGAAAGTCTTGGCTACCACCCAGCTCACACACGACACCATACCGAAGTTGTCTGTGCTGACCGATGGTTCGCGGCTCTACATCACTGAGACGAGTGGTGGGACTCAGCTACTGGTCCAGGCATCCAGTGCCGGCGGCCAGACTTCGGCCATTCCAAGTCCCCTAGGTAACGTTGGCCTGCTCGACGTCTCGCCCGATCATACCCAGCTCCTGGTGGTCAGTCTCAGCGGCACGGAAACAGAGTTCCCGTTCTGGGCTCTGCCCCTCCCATCCGGAACTCCCCGTCGTCTGGCCGATGTTGTGGGTCACACCGGCGCCTGGTCGCCCGACGGCCGCCAGCTCGCGTTCGCCAATGGCTCAGACTTGTATTTGGCCAGTGCCAATGGAACGGACCCACACAAGCTAATCGCTGTCTCTGGTATTCCCACTGATCTTCGCTTTTCTCCCGATGGTGCTCGCCTTCGACTCACCGTTTCAAATCCCGAGGGCAACACGAGCTCGCTATGGGAACTGCACACCAACGGCACTGGGCTTTATCGCTTACTTCCCAACTGGCATCAGCTCCCCGCCGAATGTTGTGGATCCTGGACTCCCGACGGCCGCTACTATCTCTTTCTGAGGAATACGCCCGTCGGGTCCGATCTCTGGGCCCTCCGCGAATCTGCCGGCATTTTGCAAAGGCAATCTTCCACGCCATTCCAGCTGACGACTGGTCCTTTGTCGTTTGGTACTCCGGCGCCCAGCTCGGACGGCAAGAAACTCTTTGCCGGAGGTCGGCAGGGCCGGGGGGAACTTGTCCGTTTCGACGCTCCATCCCACCAGTTTGTGCCATTCCTCGCCGGCATTTCCGCCGGGGAGCTGGACTTCTCACGGGACGGCAAGTGGGTCACCTATGTGAGCTACCCCGACTATGCGCTCTGGCGCAGCCGCGTGGACGGCAGCGACCCACTGCAACTCACCTTCCCCCCGATGTCGGCCGATCTTCCTCGCTGGTCTCCGGGCGGTACCCAAATCGCATTCGTGGACACCGAGCTAGGCAGACCAATGAGGATTTTCTTGGTCTCCGCCCAAGGCGGAACGCCTCAGGAGCTGCTGCCCGAATCCCTCAACCAGGTTGATCCCGCGTGGTCACCAGATGGAAAACAAGTGGCCTTCGGTCGCGTCGGGGTGATCGGAAGCACCGAAAAACTGGCAATCCAGATCGTGGACATCAATACTCACCAGGTCTCCATCATTCCTGGCTCAGACAACCTGTTCAGTACGCGCTGGTCACCCGATGGTCGGTACCTCGCGGCACTCCCCGTGGATTCCAAGAAGCTCGTACGCTACGACTTCAAGACAGGAAAGTGGTCGGATTGGATTAACGAAGCAGAGGCGATTGGATTTCCCACCTGGTCGCGGGACGGAAACTACCTTTACTATGACACTATTCTTACCGGTCATCCCAGCCTCCGGCGCGTCAAGGTCGGACAAACTCGTTCAGAACTCGTCGTCGACTTAACAGGGCTACGCAGGTATGCCTTTACTCTCGTCGGAACCTGGACCGGTCTCGCGCCCGACGGTTCCGCCCTCTTCGTGCGCGACTTGAGCACCGACGAGATCTACTCGCTTGACCTGGAATTACCGTAACCTCAATCGCAGCGGAGTGCGCGAAGCTGCAATAGCGTGCCGATGGCAGGAAACCGTCATTCCACCTCGCTCACTGTTTCCAACTATTGGTGCAACAGGTAGTTCCATGAAGGCTTGTCAACCATTCTGGGCGGATTCGGAAATCAACTGTTGAAATCAGCGGTGTCACTCATCATCCCTCGCGCTCGCCCTCCCGCCCGCCGCTCGTCCGCACACGCTGAACCGCGAATGCCAGCAATTGAGTTGGGAATGGCGCGCCGAGCTGGGGGGGTGGGGGGCTTTTAGCGTCCCACCGTATATAACCCCGCGCCGTCATTGACCCCCTTTCTCCGATCCCCCTAAAATGATGGGTTTCCTCGACTTACATTTTTCTATTGCTCTTTTATCTATGGCATTGCGCCTGTTTAACACCATGTCTGCCCGGGTGGAGGAATTCCATCCCATTCAGCCAAACGAAGTTCGCATGTATGCCTGCGGTCCGACGGTTTACGACTACGGGCACATCGGAAACTTTCGTACGTTCATCGCCGTCGACATCCTCCAGCGGTTTCTCACGCAGAGTGGCTACCAAGTCAACTACGTCATGAACATCACGGACGTGGATGACAAGATCATTCGCAATTCCGCGCGTGACCAAGTGTCGGTCCAGCAATACACCGCCAAGTACGAGAAGGCTTTTCTGGAAGACTCGGCCACGCTCAATATTCAACAGCCGAAGCTGGTGCGCGCAACAGAGCACATCCCGGAGATGGCCGAATTCATCGCGAAGCTTGAGCAAAAAGGTTTGGCGTACCGAACGGACGACGGGTCGTACTACTTTCGGATCGCCAAGTTTCCTGCTTACGGCAGGCTGTCGAAGAAAGACTTCGCCGGAATGGAAGATGGCGCCCGGGTCGATGTGGATGAGTACGAAAAGGACAATGCTCGAGACTTCGCATTATGGAAAGGTCCAAAGCCGGGCGAAGCATCATGGGAGACTTCCCTCGGCGTAGGGCGGCCGGGGTGGCACATCGAGTGCTCCGTCATGTCGATGGAGGAACTGGGAGAGACTTTCGACCTGCACGCCGGCGGAGAGGACCTGATCTTCCCGCATCACGAGAACGAAATCGCGCAGTCGGAATCACTAACCGGGAAAACATTCGCCAACTTCTGGTTTCACGCGCGCTTCCTGTTGGTGGAAGGCGAGAAGATGTCGAAGAGCCTGGGAAACTTTTTCACGATTCGTGACCTGGTTCTTAAGGGCTATAAACCATCGTCGATCCGATATCTACTATGCTCCGTCCCCTACCGGAATCAGCTCAACTTTACGTTTGACGGACTGCGTTCGGCTGCAACCTCGGTGGACCGTCTGCGCAACTTCCGGTTGCGCCTGAACAGCGCGTCATTGCCGGATGGTTCGAATGAGGCGATGGCGAAACTCGCTAACGACACGGTCGAGCGCATGAAGGCCGCGCTTGAAGATGACCTCAACACCGCACAGGCTCAGGCGGCGATCTTCGAAATGGTGCGCGCTGCCAACGCAGCATTCGATGCCGGCGAAATGAAGAAGGGCGACGTAGGCCCGCTACTGCGCGCGGTTGAGAAGTTCGACGAGATTTTCGCCGTGCTCGATGATGACGATACTCCGAAGGCGCAGGCGATTCTGGAGTGGGCGCGTGCGGCGGGCCGAGAAAAAGAAATTACTCCTGAGGCTCTGGCGATCGCTGGATCGGGCGGGCTGTCGGATTCGGTGATTGAGGGAAAGATTGCGGAGATAGCCGCAGCACGCGCGGCACGCGACTTCAAACGCTCGGATGCGCTGCGCGCGGAACTGACTGAGGCCGGGATTATCGTCGAAATCACGAAAGACGGGATTCGATGGAGAAGAAAGTGACGAAGCAGGTCTCAGGTCTTGGGTATCAGGTATCAGGAAAATCGGCCACATTTGGGCTAATTGATGTACCGTCAAGAGACATTGTGTGATTTGTCGAAAGCAAAATTCTTTCGACCCTGAAATCTAACACCAAGGCCTAACACCTAAGACCTCGCACCTGACACCTAAGACCCAACACCTGCTCTTTCATACGCATTCGCGACGCGCAGAATCGTGGCTTCGTCGAAGTGCTTGCCCAATATCTGAAGCCCGATCGGCAAGTTCTCCCGTGTGCGTCCGCAGGGGATCGAGATCCCGGGAATTCCTGCCAAGTCAGCCGTCACGGTATAGATGTCCGCCAGGTACATCGCGAGCGGATCGTCGACCTTTTCTCCAAGCTTGAATGCGGCGGTTGGAGTGGTGGGCGTCACGATTGCATCCACCTTTTTAAAAGCTTCCTCGAAGTCGCGCGTCAGCAAAGTACGCACTTTCTGCGCCTTCAAGTAATACGCATCGTAGTAGCCAGCGCTCAACGCGTATGTTCCCAACATGATGCGCCGCTTCACCTCAGCCCCAAAACCTTCGTCACGGGATCGTCGATACATCTCAGAGAGCGTGCGGGCGCTTTTAGCACGATAGCCGTAACGAACGCCATCAAAGCGCGCAAGATTCGAAGACGCTTCGGCGGTTGCGACCAAATAGTAGGCCGGGATCGCGTACTTGCTGTGCGGAAGCGATACCGGCACAACTTCGCAGCCGAGTTTCGCGAGCGCTTGTATCGCATCCTCGACGGCTTTTTTCACTTCCGCATCCAGACCCTCGCCAAAATATTCTTTGGCGACGCCGATCCTAATTCCTGGTACAGGCTTTTCAAATTCGGCCACGTAGTCGGGAACCGGAACATCCGCCGAGGTCGCATCCATTGGATCGCGCCCCGCAATCGTCCCCAAGAGGATGGCCGCGTCCTTTACCGTGCGTGCGAGCGGTCCGATGTGATCGAGCGATGAAGCAAATGCGATCAATCCGTACCGCGATACTCGACCGTAGGTCGGCATCAGCCCCACCACACCGCAAAAAGCCGCCGGCTGCCGGATAGAGCCGCCAGTGTCAGATCCGAGAGCAGCCACAGCCATGTCCGCGGCGACGGCCGCTGCGGATCCCCCAGACGAACCGCCCGGTACCCGCGTTTTGTCGTGAGGATTGTGCACGGGACGAAACGCCGAGTTCTCGTTCGATGAGCCCATGGCAAATTCGTCGCAATTCAATTTTCCGAGAATGACTGCGCCCGCAGCCTCGAGCCGGGCCACCGCCGTGCAATCGTACGGCGGAATAAAGTTGCCGAGGATCTTCGATCCCGCGGTGGTGCGGACGCCGCGCGTGCACATCACATCTTTGATAGCCACGGGTACGCCACCCAGCGGCGGCAGGGGCTTACCTTTCGCAGCCATGCGATCAATGCGATCGGCCTGCTCGATGGCGCGCTCCCGTGTGAGCGTTAGAAACGCGCCGATTTCGCCATCCTCTTTCTCGATTTTTTCGTAGAACGATTCGACCATCGCCATGGACGTTGTTTTGCGCTCTTGGATGGCGGAACGCGTGGCGTCGATTGTGAGCGAGGTGAAGTTCATGTAGGGCTAGCGCTCGATCACCTTCGGAACCTGAAAAAAATTCTCGTCAGGGTCGGGCGCATTGCTCATAGCTTCTTCGTGAGGCAGCGACTTGCGCAGACCATAGAGGATGTCTTCGCGCGAGGCGTAGTCGAATCGCTCAGGTCCCTGCCTGGTCCGATCGACGCCGTAACGATCTGAAACCTGCGCCATCGGTTCGACGTTATCCGTGTTCAATTCGCGCAAGCGGTCGACATAGTCGAGAATGGAGTTAAGATCGCGCACCATGCGCGAGCGCTCGTCGTCGGTGAGTTCAAGATTGGCGAGGTCGGCGACGTAGCTGACGTCTTTGTCCGTCACTCTCATGCGTTTCTCTATTCAGGATGCTGGTTTGGCTCAGCGGTTTGTTTTGCTGCTGTTTGCGATTACGAATTCAACTCGACGGACCTTGTCGGCAACGTATCGATTGATCTGAGCGACATAACGCGGCGCCAGCGCTTGCAGTTCTCGACGCCAACCCGCATCCGGCACTTCCACCTGCACAACGCCGTCGCGAAATTCGATTGCGCGGGTACGCGTCGCCACCGCACTGCCACATGCCAGTGGCCAGGCAAGCAAGGGAGCCTCACCGGCGGGCACTTTCCGTAAAGATCGCGCTACGACTTTCTCCAAACTTTCGCTCGCAGCCTGCATGTCGCTGTGTGTGGATTGCATAGGATCAAAACTGGTTCCGAAAGAATCCTGATTTTATCACCCGAAGCGCATCGACCACGGCAACATAGAAACTACGCCAGCGAGAATTCGCGAGTCACAAAATCCATCGCGTCTTCTTTTGAATTGAAGCGTCCTTCGAGTTGTCCGTCCTCAACCGCTGTAAGAATTTCCTTGAAACGCGGCCCGGGCGCGTACCCGGCCGCGATCAGATCGTCACCAGTTACAAGTGGAGCGGGCCGCATCTTTTCGGGTGGGATGGAAGCCAGCTTTTCTTTCGCGAAATCGTACGCGGTCAAAATGCCGTGGCTCGCCTCACAGTCCAGGCGATGCAAATCGAGGTGCTCCTCGAACTGCGGCATACGCAGAAATTTTTTCAGCGTCGATTCCTTCATCTGCAGCACGTGAGCGAAACGCATGTGGTTATCGATCAGGGCGAGGATCTGCTCGGTCTCGTCATTTGAAAAGCGTAACCGGCGGCAAATGGCCTCACCCATCTTCACACCCACCTCGACGTGACCGTCGAAGCGAATGCGATCGGGCGCAACTCGAAACGTTGGTGGTTTTCCCACGTCGTGTAACAACGCACCCCACGCCAGCGTCACAGAGCAAGGATGCGGCAGTTTCTGGAGTAGTAGCAGTGTATGGACAAAGACGTCGCCTTCGGGATGATATTGGGGCGGCTGTTCGACACCTTTCATCGCCGAAATTTCCGGCAGGACTTCGCGCAACAAGCCCGATTGATCGAGCAGGAGAAAAGCATCGCGCGCATGTCCTTCTGTGAGCATTTTGCTGAGTTCGTCGCGGATACGCTCCGGACTGACCTGGTGAATCTGCACCGCGAGTTTCTGGATTGCAGTGAAGGTCGCTCCGTCAATCTTGTAATGGAATCGTGCAGCGAAGCGGACCGCGCGCAGCATGCGCAACTTGTCTTCGGTAAAACGGCGTTCGGGATCACCGATCGCACGCACGAGATGCGCTTCGAGGTCGCGGCGTCCGCCGACGAAGTCGAGGACGTCGCCCGTCACCGGATCCATCAACAGTCCGTTGATCGTGAAGTCTCGTCGTTCCACATCTTCGCGAGGATCCTTGCTGAAGCGCACGGCGTCAGGATGGCGGCCATCGGTATAGCTCACGTCGGAACGAAAGGTTGCGACTTCTACAACATTCGCCTTCGCTGATAGCAACGATTGCGAATGTTCGTCTTCGGTCAGCGATTGTGTTGCAGCGTCGCTTAGGGAAGCATCTCTTGGCACTGGCACCAGCACGACTCCGAACTGGGCACCGACAGCATACGTCTCAGGAAAAATCCGCATGACTTTGGCGGGGGTTGCGTCGGTCGTGACGTCGTAATCCGCGGGTTCGCGCTTAAGGAGCAGGTCCCGCACACATCCGCCACACAAATAGGCCTGGAATCCCCGCTCGCGCAACGTGCGAACGATGTGGATGGCGTGTTGTTCGGCGAAAGGCATCCGGTTTCTAAAGGCAATACTGGCGAGTTTAGCGATGTCGAACAAGGCTTAAGCTTGCCACGCGCCTGAATAGCACTTGGTCAAGACTTCGGATACCGCCTTACGATCAACGCGGGCAGGAAGTGCTGATGCGTGCTCGGCAGCGTCACAGTCCGCGAAAAGACGGTTGGCCATGTCCAACACCCTATCGAGCGAGTACTTTCCCGTGCGCACTCGAACCAACAAGCCGCGCTCTGGACGTGGCAGCGTTATCTTTCCATGTCGCAAAATTTCCTCACACTCATAGAGCAGTCGCAGACCGTGCATCGCGGCCTTCACATCGTAACCGTACCTCTGCTCCAATTCAGGGCGCTGTCCTTTCTTCCCGCGCCCCTTTGCCCCGGTAACTCGACCGAGTTGGTCGCTCGCGAAACCCACAAAATGTTTGGCGCACAGTCTCGAGAGAAATGCGTCTTTGTGTTTCAGAATCAGAGACCAGATGGGATGGCGGAGGACGCCCTCCGCAAAAAGAAAATGCAAAGCCGTCGGATTTCCTTTGCAAGCCAGATTGGCCCACTTGCGTAAGGAATACAACGTAACGTCGACATCGGCAGGACCATTGCGTCGATCGTTACCCGCAGTCGACCAGACAAAGTGGGGCAAGGACTCCAGACCAAGAACAAGCTCAGGCGGTTCGATGTAGACGCCGTAAATGTCCAGGTCGTCCGTGCCACGAACCTTCGCTCCGTGAAGCTCAGAGCCTCCCACGAAGACATGAACCAGGCGGTTGGGGAACGAGAAACCGGATTCTCGAATATGACGAAGAAGATCGGGCATTTGGTGGCGGATCAGAAGTGCATTTAGAGTAAAGACTACGTTGGATTATGCCAGACACCCACATCCTCGGCATTGAGAGCTCGTGCGACGAAACCGGAGCCGCGGTCGTACGGTCTGGGGAGAAGATCCTCTCGAACGTTGTGTTTTCGCAGATTGCCACGCACCAACCTTACGGAGGGGTTGTTCCAGAGCTTGCGTCGCGCGAACACCTGCGCGCCATCGTCCCCGTAGTCCGTAAAGCTCTCGCCGATGCAGGACAGACGTATGAGTCGGTCGACGCGCTCGCCGTCACGCAGGGTCCCGGATTGGCGGGCGCTTTGCTGGTGGGCATCAGCTACGCCAAGGCGTTGGCCTTTGCTCTCGAGAAGCCGTTGATCGCCGTGAATCATCTCGAGGGTCATATTCATGCGGTGCTGCTGGAGGAGCGGCAAAAGGGACATCACGAAGTAAATTTCCCAGTGCTGGCGCTGGTGGTTTCGGGCGGCCATACGCACCTGTATCTGGCGGAGCAAAAAGGTCAAAGCTGGTCGTACCAAAATATCGGTCATACGCGTGACGATGCGGCTGGTGAGGCGTTCGACAAAGTCGCCAAACTTCTGGGACTAGGGTATCCCGGAGGACCGGTGATCGATCGGCTGTCCACACACGGCGATCCGTCGGCTGTAAAGTTTGGTCCGCCGCAGATCAAGCATCGTGACCGCAACGATCGCGGCAAACCTAAAGATGCGCGCCCGCGGTTTGACTTCTCGTACAGCGGGATCAAAACCGCTGTCCTGCGATACGTTGAGACACACCATCTGAAGACATCGGTTGACAATCGGAGACAAGCTCTGGCTGCGATTGCAAAACCAACGCAGGAAGATTACCTGGCACTCTGCGACATCGAAACGTTGAATCTGATCGCATCATTCCAGCGTGCGGTAGTGGATGATCTGGTTGGCAAGACGTTGGCTGCCGCTAGCGCCCACGACGTTGCCACCGTGTTCGTTACCGGTGGGGTGGCAGCGAATAACGAATTGCGCCAGACCTTCGAGCGCCAAGGAGCGCAAGAGGGGTTGCCCGTTTATTTCCCTTCGCGTCCGTTGTCAACCGACAACGCAGCCATGATCGCGGCGGCGGCTTACCCCAAGTGGCTATCCCGTGACTTCGCGGCTATGGATTTTTCAGCAGAGGCAGGAATGCAATTGCGGGGATAACTTAGTTTCCGGAAGCTTGTCCCTTCGCCGAATTATGCGGCGCGATCGTACCCAGGGCTTTATCCAATTGCCCCTCGATGTCGATGTCTTTAAAGATCGTGAACTCGGCGCGACCCTCTTTGCAGTCGTAACCGCTGGAACGTCCAGTCAGGATCACGATCGGAATTTTCGCGGTCTCGGGCTTGGTCTTGATGGCGGTGATCAACTCGCTGCCGCCCATTGCAGGCATTTGCATGTCGGTGATGATTAGGCCCGGCCGGACGTGCGCGAGAATTCCCAGGGCCTCTACGCCGTTTGAGGCACACTCCACCGCAAAGCCGCGATCCTCGAGGAAGCGGCATATGGTATGTCGGATCACCATCGAATCATCGACCACCAACACTACGACGGACATGCGAACGCCCCACGAACGAGACTTCCCCTGCCCGACAGTAGCAAGCGCTTGTGACGAAGACAACCAAGATGGGCTTCGCGGCATTACGTCCGTCATGCCGTTCGGAGGCACACTCCAGCGCTTAGCTCGGGCTGGAACTTTGTCGATCAGCGGGACTAGACGTCGTCTGGCTGGGCGCGTTCTTCAATCGCCATGTCCTTGAATTCACTGGACTCGAAGACCTCACCGCACTCGAGACACTCGACGTATTCGGTGTCCTCGTCACGGCTGACGATTTGCACACGCGGGTGCTTACACTGGTTCATTGATCCTTCTCTGCTGGGGGGTTGCGACGGCGGTTGGCTTCATAATCCGGAGCGGGCGATCCCGAATCGCTGGTCTGAGCGGGGTCGGATATGCCGGAAATTTTGGGTATTTTAGACCGGGGCCAATGGAAGTCAAGCCCTCCGAAGTAACTCTTTTGTCTTTAGAACCCGCTGCAGCACAGGGGCTCGAAGGCCATCCTCTAGACATGCGACGAAAATCGTCGCACGTGGCTAAACCGTTCGATTGGCTACGTTTACCATTCACCGCAAATAGCCTCCGTTCGCTGCTTCGGGTTGCGCCGCATTGTGGGTGGGGCTTACAATAAAAGGCGACCGAAATCGTCGGAATTTAATCCGATCAAATTGGTCGGATTCTTCGGATCATGCTCAAACTCACCAAAAAGGCGGATTACGGTTTGATGGCCATGAAGCACCTGGCCGAGCATGCTCATGAGGGCGCGTGCAGCGCCAAGGATGTTGCCGAGTGCTATGGGATTCCGCCGGAGGCACTCGCCAAGATTTTGCAGCGTCTGGCAAAGGCGGGCCTCCTGCATTCGCAACATGGAATTAACGGCGGGTACACTCTCGCCCGCGATCCTAAGGAGATTTCGGCGTACGAGGTCATCCGCGCGATCGATGGGCCGTTGTTCATCACGGCTTGCATCACCGTTCGTGGTGAATGCGACCAGACCCAGCGCTGCACGATTCGTGAACCGCTGCGAAAGGTGAATGAGAGCATCGAAGAGGTTCTTCGACGCATCAAGATTGCAGAAATGACAGAGTCAAACGAAGGGGCTGGAAGCGACTCCGCCAAGGCGCTCGCCCAATTAGTGAATTTGAGCTGATCGAGTCGGCTCATCCCAGGATTTGAGAAATAACGGTAGGAGAGACTGAACCATGAGCACCGATGTAACGACCCTTACCCAGGAGCAACGTACTCCTGCTCCCGACGGCGTGAAGTTGCCCATCTACATGGACAACCATGCCACCACCCCCATGGATCCCCGGGTCCTGGAAGCGATGCTCCCTTACTTCATGGAGAAATTCGGCAACGCGGCCAGCCGCAACCATCCGTTTGGCTGGACAGCGGAAGAAGCTGTGGAGAATGCCCGCGAGCAGATCGCCAAGTTGGTTGGCGCGACGGCGAAGGAAATCATCTTTACTTCCGGCGCTACCGAGAGTGACAACCTCGCGATCAAGGGCGTGGCCGAGATGTACCGCGAGAAAGGCAACCACATCATCACCGCGGTCACCGAGCACAAAGCTGTCCTCGATACCTGCAAGCGGCTGGAGAAGTACGGCTACCGCGTGACGTACCTGCCGGTTCAAAAAGACGGCTTGGTCGATCTCGAGGATTTGAAGCGCGCGATTGATGACAAGACGATTCTGGTCACGATCATGGCCGCGAACAATGAAATCGGTGTTCTGCAGCCTATCAGGGAGATCGGGAAGATTTGCCGCGAGCGCGGCGTGCTGTTCCACACGGACGCGGTACAGGGTATCGGCAAGGTGCCGATCGACGTGAGCAAAGACAACATCGACCTCATGTCGATCACGGCACATAAGCTCTATGGCCCGAAGGGTGTCGGTGCGCTATACGTTCGCCGCAAGAATCCCCGTGTTCAGATTTCGGCCGTCATCGATGGCGGCGGACACGAGCGTGGCATGCGATCTGGGACGCTGAACGTTCCAGGGATCGTGGGCCTCGGCAAGGCCTGCGCTTTGGCGCGCGAGGAAATGGAACAGGAAGGCGCGAAGCTCGGTGCACTGCGCGATCGTTTGAAGGATCGCATCATGGGTCGCCTGGACGAGGTCTACATCAACGGCAGCATGGAGCACCGCCTACCGGGCAACCTGAATATCAGCTTTGCGTATGTGGAAGGCGAGTCGCTCCTGATGGGAATCAACGATGTGGCAGTTTCCAGCGGTTCAGCCTGTACCTCGGCCACGCTGGAGCCTTCTTATGTGTTGAAGGCTCTCGGTACCGGCGACGATCTGGCGCATAGCTCGATTCGCTTCGGCATCGGGCGCTTCAACACCGAAGCTGAAGTTGACTATGTTGCCGACCGCGTCTGCGAAACCGTGGAGCGCTTGCGCGAGCTTTCGCCTCTATACGAAATGGCGAAAGAAGGCATCAATCTGAAGGACGTGAAGTGGGCCGGAGAGTAGTAACAGCAAGTTTCAAGGTTTCAGGGTTGCAATGTTTCAACGAAACCCTGAGGCAGCCTGATATGGGCGGCACTTTGAAACTTTGCAACTCTGAAACTTTGAAACTTTTTTAGGAGCATAAGACAAATGGCATACAGCGATAAAGTTCTCGACCATTATTCCAATCCGCGCAATGTCGGTTCGCTCGACAAGAACTCGAGCGAAGTCGGAACCGGATTGGTCGGCGCGCCGGAGTGCGGCGACGTGATGAAGTTGCAGATCAAGGTGAACCCGACGACTCAGGTCATCGAGGACGCGAAGTTCAAGACCTTCGGTTGCGGCTCTGCAATCGCGTCGTCCTCGCTCGCGACCGAGTGGGTGAAGGGCAAGACGGTCGAAGAGGCGCTGCAGATCAAGAACACCGAGATCGTGAAGGAACTGGCTCTGCCGCCGGTGAAGATTCACTGCTCAGTTCTGGCCGAAGACGCGATCCGAGCGGCCATTCACGACTGGAAGAAGAAGAACGGCGTTGAAGCGGAAGCGCCTGCGCCGGCCGCTCAGGCCAGCCACTAAAAGAGCTATGCGGAGCCCTCCGGATGTGTGTCTTTGATCACATACCGGGCGCCACGTGGGTTTACGCTGATGGACACTATGGCGGAAGAAACGACAAAGACGATTGCGCCGCCGGCCCCGGCTGCCCCCATCAAGGGCATCCAGGTCACCGACAAGGCGATCGCGAAAATTCGCAGCGCGATGGCGAAGGAAGGCATCTCTGCCGAGGCGGGCGGGCTGCGTCTGGGCGTACAGGGTGGAGGCTGTTCCGGGCTGAGTTACAACATTCGGTTCGATACCCAGCCCCGCGAACGCGATCGCATCTTTCAGTTTGGCGATGTCCGCGTGTTCGTCGACCCGAAGTCGTTCATCTATCTGCACGGCATGATTCTGGATTATCAGGAAACGCTCATGCAGCAGGGATTCGTATTCGTGAATCCGAACTCGACCAAGTCGTGCGGCTGCGGGAGTTCGTTCTCGGCCTGATGCACGTAGTGCGGGTTCTCCTGCCCGCGAGGGGTGACACGGCGGCGTAGAGTCGCAGCTCCACGTTCTTTCACCACGGCGCCACCATGTCTCCGGCCCGGGCGAATCCAATACGGGCCTCATGAGCAATGGGCGTTCGTGGTGAACTTGTTTATGGCTGAATCGCAATCCAAGTCGACGTCTTCTTTGATCATGCCCGGCGAGGCAACCTCGACCTGCTGGTCGTGCGGAACCATGCGCGCCGAGCACTTCTGCAGTGCATGCGGTAAGGTGCAGCCGCCGGTTCCGGTCGACTACTTCACGTTCTTCGGACTGCCGCGCAAGCTGAATGTCGATGTGCCGAATCTCGAGCGCGAGTTCTACCAGCTCAGCCGCAAGCTGCATCCTGACCTTTACTCGGGCGCCGATGCGCGTGAACAGGAATGGAGTCTTGAACAAAGCTCTCAGCTGAACGACGCCTACCGGACACTGAAAGAACCGATCAAACGTACGCAGTATCTGCTGCGACTTGAAGGCGTAGAACTCGAAGAGCAATCAAAGACCGCCACCGACAAGGCGCGTGCCACCGGACAAGTAAAGAAGCAGGTTGTTCCGCCCGACCTTCTTGAGGAAGTTTTCGACCTCAACATGCAACTGGAAGAACTGCGCATGCAGAAAAAGATGGGCGAAGACGATCCGTCACTGATCGAAGAGGTCGGACGTCAGAAGCTGGAACTCGAAGAGAAGCACGAAGCCCTGCTCCAGAATTTGAAGTCCGAGTGGACGGAGTGGGACCGCGCGGTGGATAGCGGAAGGGATGCGGACCGCCTGAAAATTCGCGACAAGATGGTCGACCTGCTGAACCGGCGGAACTATGTGCGGAATCTGGTTCGGGACGTGAACGAGGTGTTGGAAAGCTAGTCCGAATGCCTAACGAACGAATCGTCGGAATCGATCTCGGTACCACCAACTCGCTGGTGGCATTCATGCAGGGGGAGACGCCTGTCGTCATCCCGGGTGAGGATGGACTGAATCTTGTGCCCTCTGTCGTCGCTCTCGATGAGCATGGCCAGATCATCGTGGGCAGCGCGGCGCGCAAGTACCTGATCGAAACTCCCGAGCGAGCCGTCTACTCGATCAAGCGGCTGATGGGCCGTGGCGTTGAAGATATCCAGGAAGAATTGAAGTTGTTCCCGTTCCGTCTTGGGGAAGATCTGCAAGCAGGCGAAGTGCTGCGAATCAAGCTTGGCGAGAAGACGTACACTCCGCCGGAGATATCGGCATTCATTCTTCGCCAACTCAAGCGCAACGCAGAACGCTACTTTGGTGGGCCAGTAAACAAAGCGGTCATCACCGTCCCTGCCTATTTCAACGACGCACAGCGCCAGGCCACGAAAGATGCTGGCCGCATCGCGGGACTCGAGGTGCTGCGTCTCGTCAACGAACCGACGGCGGCGTCGCTCGCCTATGGTCTCGACAAAAAGAAGAACGGACTGGTCGCTGTGTACGACCTCGGCGGCGGCACCTTCGACATTTCGATCCTGAAGTTGCACGATGGCATCTTCGAGGTGATCGCCACTAACGGTGATACTCACCTCGGCGGCGACGACTTCGACAACCTGGTGATCACGATCGCCCTCGATGATATTCGCGGCGACATGAAACTCGATCTGCGCCGGAACGGCGAAGCTGTGGCGACCATACGCAAAGCCGTGATCGAAGCCAAGATCGCTCTTTCTTCGCAGCCATCGACCAAACTCGACATCGAACTTCCCGGTGGCAAACGCTACCAGCGCGAGATCACCCGTGAACAGTTCGAGTCGCTGATTCAGCCGATTCTCCAACGTACCATTGGACCGTCAAAGCAGGCGCTCAAAGACGCAGGGCTCAAGCCCGAACAGATCGATGAAGTCGTGCTCGTCGGTGGCTCGACGCGCATCCCGAAGGTGCGCGCGCTAGTGCAGGATCTTTTCCAGCGAACGCCCCATACCGACCTGAATCCTGACGAGGTTGTAGCGCTGGGTGCGGCGGTACAGGCGAACATTCTCGGCGGCGGCTCGGAAGCGACGAAGGAAATGCTGCTCCTCGACGTCACCCCGCTGTCGCTCGGCATTGAAGTAGCGGGCGGTGTCACCGACAAGATCATTTTGCGCAACTCGACCATCCCGGCCTCGGCTACGCAGTTCTATACCACGCAGGTCGATGGACAGGCGAACGTCGCCATCCACGTGCTGCAGGGTGAGCGCGAACTCGCCAAAGACTGCCGCTCGCTTGCTCGTCTCGATCTGAAGGGAATTCCGCCCATGACGGCCGGCATGCCGCGTATCGAAGTTCGCTTCCTGATCGATGCCAACGGCATTTTGCATGTGTCAGCGCGCGAGCAACGCAGCGGCAAGGAAGCGGAGATCGAGGTTCAACCCAGCTACGGCCTGACCGACGACCAAGTGGAAAGCATGCTGCTGGAATCGTTCGACTATGCAGAAGAAGACTTCCGCCAGCGGCAGGTCATCGAAGCTCGCAACGAAGCCGACACGATCACCACGGCACTCGAAAAAGGTCGCCGCACTCCGGCTTGGGGCCAGCTGCCCTCAGACGAGCAGAAGCGCATCGCGAAACTTGAGAAGTCGCTCAACGAAGTAAAGAAGGGTGAAGATTACCAGGCGATCCGCAAGGCGATCGATGAACTGAATCATGGCACGATGCGACTGGCAGAGTTGATGATGGATTCCGCAGTGTCCTCTGTACTGAAGGGCAAGACCATGGATGAGGCGGACTTGGGGGAAGGCCCGACGGCCCCCCATCCGGTGGCCAAGGCGGATTTTGAATAAAGAGTGTTTCAAAGTTTCAAGGTTTCAAAGTTTCGCGCGAACGACAGCCACCTTTGAAACAGGAAAGCTGAAGCTTTGAAACTTGGAGTTTTCATGGCAGACGAGAAAACAAAAAGTAGCGGCGCTGCAACGATAGATGCGCCTGGAGAAAATACGGTCCAGGTTACGTTCCTTCCCGAGGGGAAGGTCGTTCAGTTCGAGCACGGCAAGCTGCCGTATAAAGATCACGGCAAAGAACAATCTCTGCTCGACGTCGCGCTGAACAACGGTGTTCGGCTCGATCACGCATGCGGCGGCAACTGCGCGTGCACGACCTGCCACATTTGGGTGAAAGAAGGTGCCGAGAATCTTTCCGAGATGGAAGACGATGAGGCGGATCGTCTCGACATGGCCGCCGATCTGCAATTAAACTCGCGTCTCGGTTGCCAGGCAGTGATCACGAAACCCGGCAAGGTCGTCGTCGAAATACCCGCTTGGAACAGGAATTACGTTTCGGAAGAGCACTAAACAAGGTTTCAAAGTTTCAGGGTCACAAAGTTTCAACAATACTGCTGAGGTAGTTGAATAAGCGCATCGCAGAAGACCCTAAAAACGTTGAAACTCTGAAACCTTGAAATTTTGAAACCTTTGAGGATCAATGCCCAATCCACTCACTTGGGAAAACGCTGAAGACATCGGCATCCTTCTGTCAGAAAAACATCCCGACGTCGATCCCTTGACGGTTCGCTTCACGGATCTGCATCGCTACGTCACCGAACTGCCCGAGTTCAAAGACGACCCGCAGAAATCCAACGAATCCAAACTGGAGGCGATCCAGATGGCTTGGCACGAAGAGTTTCTGGATAAAACGCAGGGTTAGCTCGTCCACAATCAATGCGTCGAAGCTGAAGCGGGCGCCTTCTCTTTCATCTCCTCATAGAACTTCTGCAATGCCGAGAACGCCTGCTTGTGCTGGCCCGTGTTTGAAACCAGGCCCTTGCGGTTGTAGTAGTCCTGGATTCCCGGCAACGGACGCCGCGGCGAATGGAAATCCATCAGCACCCACGGCGAAAGCCCGGCCAATCCTGGGATTCGTCTGATCATTCCCAATTGGTGTACGTACAGATTCGCCTGATATTCCTCGGTCCAGCGCTGGCTCGGGTCTCCGTGCCTGCCATAAGGCGCGTCAGCGCCAAATTCGCTGATGATTAGCGGTTTGTCGTACTTACTCTGCCACTGGAAGCGATCGGCGTCCTCGGGATGCCCGAAATACCAACCAAGATATTCATTCAGACCGAGTACATCGAGGCTCTCGCCAATCGGATCATCCAGAACCTTCTTGTCCGGCCCGGCGTCGGTCACGTGATTGAGGGCCGAGGTCACCAAGCGCGTCGAATCGAGTTGACGCGCATCAGCGGCAAGCTTTTGAAGAAACGTCAATCGGTCCGGATCGATTGGCGTTTCGTTGGAGAGCGACCACAAGATCACGGCGGCGCGGTTATGATCTCGCGCGATCATGTCACGCAGCTGTGCTTCGGCGCTCGCCAGCGCAGCGGGATCCTTCCAAGCGATGTCCCAGTAAACGGGAATCTCTGACCACACCAGCAAGCCGAGCCGATCCGCCAGGCGAATCTCATTTTCGTTGTGTGGATAGTGCGTAAGACGGACGAAGTTGCAACCAAGCTCCTTCGCCCACCCGAACAAGATCTGGGCATCTTGCTCGCTGTAGGCGCGTCCGCCACGATTGGGCGCTTCTTCGTGAAGGGAAATTCCTCGCAGGAAAACCGGCTTGCCGTTGAGCAGGATTTGCGTGCCCTTTGTTTCGATCGTTCGGAAACCGATGGAGTCATGAACTGTATCCGCGCCGGCCGAGATCACGACGTCGTAGAGCTTTGGATTTTCCGGCGACCACAGCGTCAGTTTGGCGGGAATCTGGAATTCTACACGTCCCGTCGCATCTGTATTGAGTGTCGTTCGGATGCCTGCTTCTGGGATTTCAACCGAAACACTCTGCCCTGAGGAACTGCCATCCAACTGAATCCATCCGGCAATCTTGTCTAACTTCCCTTTCGCGAGTTGGACCCAGTAGTCGCGGACATAGACCTCCGGCTCTTCCAGCAGAAGCACGTCCCGCGTCATCCCACCGTAGTTCCACCAATCCGTGTTGGTGGCGGGCACCCCGTTCACGCGGCGCGCATTGTTCACCTCAACCACCACAGAGTTCTCGCCGTCTTTCACCTTGTCCGTCACTTCAAAATTGAATGCCGTGAAGCCGCCCTCGTGTTCGCCAACCGGCTTGCCGTTCAAATAGACACGGGTGCAATAGTTCGCTGCGCCAAAGTAAAGAAATGTTCGATTGTGCGGGCGGGGCGTATAGGAAAACGTTCGCTGATACCAAACCGGGCCTTCGTAGAAAAACAGCCGATCTTTCTGCGTGTTCCAGTCGCCGGGAACATTCAAGGTCTCCGATGCCGAGAAGTCGTACTCAATTGGAGAGGTACCGGCGTCTTGTGGCTTGGCGTTCGCGTAATACCGAGCACGCAGCCCTGTCTCAAACGGGTCTACGATGATGTGCCACGCGCCATTCAGGCTTGTAGTTGTTCGTCCGGGCAGGTTGGAAATCAGCGGCGACGGCTGGTCTACGGCTTTGGTAGTAGAGAAAAGTAACAGTAATAGCAGGACGCTCGACGCTGTCATGGATGATTTTCGCCCCGCAAGGTTACCAAAACCATACCACTCCGTTTAATTTCTGGGTTCGAGGACTCAGCCTTTACAAATTGATGACAAATCGCGGTGTATTTCAAGCGTAGACTTGCGTCCTGGCTTGAGGTGGGTTAACGCCTGGGACGTCGTTGGGCGTGCGCTTCGAGACCACTCTCTCACAAGCTGAAAAAAGGGCACGCTTCTTCTCCGGGAAGCGTGCCCTGATTTTTGGGATCAAGTTTGGGCTCATCCGACGACTGCGGGCGCCAGTTCTTCGACGCTGGCCTCGCGCAGAAAACGCGCCGCCTCCTCCGGTGGCGTCGGATTGATGTAGAAGCCAGTTCCCCACTCGAATCCCGCCGTCTTCGTCAGCTTCGGCATGAACTCAATGTGCCAGTGATAGTGGTCGTTGGTTGGATCCTGCACCGGTGAACTGTGAATCACCAGATTGTACGGCGGATTATCGAGCACACGATCCGCCTTCATCAGCAGTGTCTTGAGCGCCTTCGCGAGGTTCTCAAACATGTGCGACGACGAATTCTCGAATGCTGATTCGTGCTGCTTCGGAAGGATCCAAGTCTCGAACGGGAAGCGCGGCGCATAAGGCGCCAATGTTATGAAGTCATCGTTCTCCGCAACCACGCGTGTGCCCGCCTCACTTTCCTGGCGGATCACGTCGCAAAAAACGCAGCGCTCTTTGTAGATGTAGTACTGCTTCGCTCCCTCGAGTTCCTCGGTCACATAAATCGGCAAAATCGGAAGCGCTATCAACTGGCAGTGACCATGCTCGAGCGACGCGCCGGCCGGCTCCCCGTGATTTTTGAAAATCAGAATGTATTTGAAGCGCCGATCCTTTTTCAGGTCGAGGATGCGATCGCGGAAGGTCCACAGCATGTCCTCGATACGCTTCGGGGGCATGGTTGCGAGCGTCGACGCGTGATCCGGCGTCTCGATAATCACTTCGTGGGCGCCGATGCCGTTCATCTTGTCGAACATGCCCTCGGCCTGACGGTTCAAATTCCCTTCGATGCCCAACGCCGGAAATTTATTGGGAACGACGCGCACCGTCCACCCTGCTGTATCTCGCGCCGGTGGCGGTCCACCATTCGGGTTGGGACGATACGCCTGGATTTCAGGAGGAGTCTTGCTTTCGTTCCCAGGACAAAAAGGGCAAAATCCGCCTTTGATTCTTACACCTTCACGAACGAAGTCTGTGGGGCGCTTCGCGCGATCGGTCGAAATGATGACCCAGCGTCCGACAATCGGATCTTTACGCAGCTCCGGCAAGTACTAAATCCTTTCAATACGGGATGAATTTTCTATTCTACGTCACGGGAAAGGCATTTTTGAATAGCTCAATCAGGCCGGTGCCGGGCGACTTTTCGAGGTAAACGCTGACTCCATCGAGCCGGTAGCCCGATCCGATGGCAACCGGCGAAGATACTCGCGCGCTACCCCTCGAAGTTCCTTGCGCTTCTCATGGTCGACCGCTGCTTCAGCGGGCTTCACATCGTGCGACGTCCGCGTCTTCACCTCGATAAAACAGAGCACGTCTCCATCCCATCCGACCAGATCAATTTCCCCTGGGCGCCGTGGAGAGCGGGAATTCCGTGCCACAACAACATATCCCTGCCTGCGCAACCAGAAATACGCCTCTTCTTCCCCACGACGACCGGTCCGCTGATGTTCCGGACGATCGTCTGCCGGTAGCACGCGTGCGGCCAGCCGATCCAATGATCGAACCGTGAACTGTGTCGGCCGAGCCAACATGGGAGTTGCGGTCTCGCTCGATTTTGGAGTGCAAGAGCCTTTATTCAGGCTAGCTTGATGGCAGAGGGGAAAGTTGTGACGACGGCCACGTGACTGGTGCGTCGGCGGTCACATGAAAAGAGCGTTCTTACGATTCTGTCTCGACGGGAATTAACGAGTCCGCGCTCCGGCTCTTGCCCCAGACGTTGACAACGATGACTCCGCAAATCGCGATCGCGCCGCCGAGCAGGCTTATCGGACGCGGCACTTCTCCCAGCCAAACCCACGCGATCAGCGTTGCCAGCACCGGGATGAAGTAGAGGTACGACGCCGTCTTCCCGGCCGATCCATGTGAGAGCGCATAGGACCACGCAAACGAAGCAATCGCCGCCGGAAAGATTCCGAGGTAAACGACTGCGAGAGTGCCTTTCATCGGCGCGGTGCGAATCGCATGCACAAGGCCGCCGCCAAACGGCAGCATGAGTACCGTGCCCGACCAGACCGAGTACGCCGTAAACTCCAGCGCGCTGTAACGTCCCAGGAAATGTTTCTGGATGACGATGTACATTCCCCAGGCCAATGCCGCCCCCAGGATGATCAGCGCCTGCGGCGCAAGACGAATCCCGTCGCTTTCTCCGCTTGCGATCAGCGCGACGCCCGCGAAGCTCAGCATCACACCCATCCATCCGGCCAACGTCAAACGCTCGCGCAGCAGAAACATCGCGAGCAGCGCCGCCCAAATCGGTGTCGACGATACCAGTAGGCTCGCAGATCCGGCTGTGACACGCGTCTCCCCGTAGTTGAGAGCGAGGTTGTAGAACGTAATGCCTAATGATCCCGCGAGCACGAGCCCGGGCACATCGCGCAACGCAGTCCGCCGGAAATGCGCGAACCGCGCATACACACCCAGTACGATCGACGCAATCACGTAGCGGAACAGCGCCAGATGTGCAGGCCCGTACGCGCTCAGGCCAGCGCGAATTCCCGCGAACGCCGACGACCACAGTCCGAGCGCTACGCAGAGCGCGATCAGCGCGTGCACTGGCATCCCGCTTTTTCCGAACGGTCCTCGCGAAATGGATGACCCGAAGCTCGGCTTGGTCGACAACATGCGCGGGACCACGCGCTCGACGCTTCGCGTCGCGATGTCCCGCTCGTCCGTCGTTTCTGGAAACGTGTTGGCCACACGGGTACCGTTTCTACTGTTGATTGTTTGCGTCCGTCACAACATCGCCCACTCGAATCGTTCCCGCGGAAAGAATCTGCGCCCGCAATCCTCCGCGATGGCGTAACGCCTTGATCACCGGCAACTCGGTAAGCGCCTGCAGATGAGAGCAGGGCTCGCACAGCCGGATCCCGCGAATCTTCACGCCGCCAATCGTGAACTCCTTGCCCACAAGGTGATTCAGCGCGACACCTCGCGTCACGACATTCCGGCGCGCATTACCCGCCGGCATAGACACTTCGTATTCGCGCTTGATCGCATCAACCGCCTCCGCCTCGATGAGCGTCAACTCATAGTCGGGCTGCGGCTTATAAAACGTACCCACTTTCAGCGCGTAACGGTCCCCGTCCAGACCGACTCCGGGGATGGCCTCAACCTGCGGAACCGATTGCATCGGTCCCTTTGCCGAGGATGCGATGTGGATCGACTCCACCGTCCCGCTCCACATGGGGATTGCTCCTGTGTATTGAAAGCTGAATGAATCAAGAGGCGTGGCGAGAGTCAGTTCGAACTCTTACGAATCGTGACTCCCGCCTCTTCGTAATCAGTTACGCGCCCTTGCCGACCAGCTCGATGCACTCCTCAAGCACATCGATAGCGGCATCGGCTTCTTCCCGAGTAACGACCAACGGCGGCGAAATGCGCACCGTGCTCGGTCCGCAACCGAGGAACAGAATTCCTCGCTCGAACGCAAGTTCGACAATCTTGTCGCGAAGATCGTTGGCATGCTCTTTCGTTTTCTTATCCCTAACGATTTCTACGCCAATCATCAATCCGCGCCCACGTACGTCGCCCACTAGCCTGTATCTGCTGGGCCAGTCCCGCATGCGCTTCATCATGTGATTGCCAACTTCGGCCGAGTTCGCCAGCAGACCTTCTTTCTCGATCACATCGAGCGTCGCCAGCGCCGCTGCCACGCATACCGGATTCCCGCCAAATGTTGAAGCATGTGATCCCGGTACCCAGTCCATGATGTCAGCCCTCGACATCATGACACCCAGCGGCATGCCCGACGCAATTCCCTTCGCCATGCAAATGATGTCCGGCTGCACGCCAGTGTGCTCGATCGCCCACCACTTTCCGGTGCGGCCCACGCCGCTTTGCACTTCGTCAGCAACCAACAAAATCCCATGACGATCACAGATCCGGCGCAGTTCCTGCATGAACGCAGTCGGTGCCACCACGTACCCGCCCTCGCCCTGAATCGGCTCCACGAAAATTGCAGCCACTTCCTCGGGCGCGAGAATCGCCTTGAAGAGCTTCTCTTCGATGAAGCGCGCGCATCCCAGCGCGAACGCCTCGGCATCTTCTGCGCCGCCCGAGCAACCGCGGTACACATCGGGATAACGGACATGCGTCACTCCCGGAACGAGCGGGGCGAAACGGCGCTTCTGCTGTGGCTTGGAAGCAGTCAACGAAAGCGATCCCATTGTGCGGCCGTGGAACGCGCCAAAGAACGCAATCACGTTCTGCCGCTTCGTGTGATAGCGCGCCAGCTTCAGCGCAGCTTCGATGGCCTCCGTTCCGGAGTTTCCGTAATAGATCTTGTGCGGGCCGGGCATGGGAGCGATCTTGGACAGCCGCTCCGCCAGTTCCACCATGTTTTCGTAATAGAAATCGGTGCCCGACATGTGGATCAGTTCGCCCGCCTGCTTCTGGATGGCGCTGACAACATCGGGATGGCAATGGCCGGTCGAGGTCACGGCGATGCCAGCCGAAAAGTCAAAGAACTCGTTGCCGTCCACATCCGTGACGACGACGCCACGTCCGCTCTTTGCAACCAGCGGGTAAGATCGTGTGTATGACGGCGAAATGTACTTGTCATCGCCCGCGAGAGCGCGCTTTGCATTGGGTCCGGGTAGAGCGGTCTTGATCCTCGGGCCGACGGCGAGGGTTTTAGTAATCATGAGATCCTCCAAAAACTATTCAGCGTTCAGGGTCGATTGCCAGGGTCAGCCTTCGAGATCGGTGCGTTGCTTGGCGTATCTGGAACCCGATTGCGCGGACTCCGTCCCGAAGGAAATTTGCACAGGGAGGATCGGAACTAATCGCTACCGAATAAGCTGGGACGAACCTGCGAGGGAAGCACCGCCAGGTGACGGCGTGGGCACACCAGCTGGTGCAGCCAGCAGACGGGCAGATGCGAATTGGGGTTCTGCAGGCTCATCAGAATAGATCACTTCGTGTCAATTATAGCGGCAAACACAGTGTCCCGTAACCCTAAAAAGACGGACATGACCCTCTGGTATGCTTTTTCCAATCACCCGTGAATGACGCAAAACAGCATCCCTGGTTGCTTCCCCTTGCCTTTGGGCTGGTGTACGTATTCTGGGGGTCGACGTATCTCGGAATCGCGATTGCGGTCGAGCACATCCCGCCTGCGCTGATGTGCGCAACCCGCTTCCTGATCGCCGGGATTCTGATGCTGGCGTACTGCGCGATCCGAGGCCGTAAAGTCGTCTACACCCCGCTCCAGCTGTGGCATATGGCCGTGGTTGGCACTTTGTTGCTGATGGGCGGGAACCTGACGCTGTCTTATGCGGAGCAGGTTGTCCCTTCGGGCTTGTCGGCACTGATCATCGCTGTTACGCCGCTCTGGTTCCTCGTGCTCGATTCGTGGCTTCTGGGACATCACCACATCGCTCGACGCGGCGTCGTCGGCCTCGCCTTGGGCGTAATGGGAATGTTTGTGTTGCTGTGGCCGAAGCTGATGGCCACCGGTGCCATGGGACGGCGCGAACTCTGGTTTTCTCTGAGCCTGCTCGGGGGATCCTTTGTGTGGGCTCTTGGATCAATTCTCTCGAAGATGTGGCAGTCGCCGGATTTGGATCCGTTCAGCTCGACAGCATGGCAGGTCATCTTCGCCGGACTCTCGAACTTGATCTTCGCGTTGCTGAACGGGGACCTTTCGCGCGCCGTGTGGACGCCGAGGGGGATCGGCGCTGTGCTTTATCTCGTAGTCGGCGGATCGTGGATCGGCTACACCTCGTATATCTGGCTGCTGCGTAACGCACCCAGTTCGAAGGTCTCCACCTACGCGTATGTGAACCCCGTGGTCGCGGTCTTTCTCGGCTGGCTCGTCTTGCACGAAGAGCTGGACCGTTACATCCTGATAGGTAGTGCGATCGTGGTGGTCTCCGTCATCCTCGTGACCAGCGCCAAGGTAACGGCCAAAACCGTTGCCGAGGAGCTACCCGCCGTCGAAGCAACCGGAGATTGAAGAACTTTCATGGCAACCTGTGTGCGCTGCGGACGCGAACTTCCCTCCTTCAGTTTCGGAGAGGCGAGCAATCTCTGCGCCAACTGCAAGCAACTCGCGGTCAATGCACAACAGCCCGTAGGAATGCCGCCGCCAGGCGTTCCCATTGCCCGCCCTGCTCCGTATCGTCCACCAGTCACCACGACGATTCTGGCAGTTAACGTTCTGGTATTTGTCGCGATGGTGTTTCGCGGCGTACCCATTATGTCGCCGGACACCGGTCCGTTGCTCAAATGGGGTGCCGATTTCGGCCCTCTCTCACTCGGCCGCGAACCCTGGCGAATCCTGACTTCGAATTACGTTCACATCGGACTCATTCACATCGCCGTTAACATGTGGGCATTGTGGCAACTAGGGCGCCTCTCAGAGCGCATCTTCGGAGGCTTGGCGTACTTCCTGGCCTATACGGCTTCAGGAATCGCGGGCAGCTTGCTGAGTTTGCTGCATCACCCCGACGTTCCAAGTGCGGGTGCATCCGGTGCAATCTTCGGACTGATCGGCGCGCTGATCGGTGCGCTCTACCTGGGCAAGGTGCCAATTGCGCCCGCGGCTCGCAAGGGCCTTCTGCGGAGCCTTTTGTGGACCGCGGGCATTAATTTGTATTTAGGGGCCACCATACCGGGTATCGACAACGCCGGGCACATGGGAGGCCTGATTATGGGGCTGGGGATCGGTGCAGTCGTCGGGCGGCAATTGATGGAGCCGGCGGAAAAACGCAGACAGCACGAGGTCCTAACATTCCTCGGCGTGGCTATTGTTCTCATTGCGTTTGGCATGTTCGTGAAGCAGAAGAACGGGTACGTGGCCGCGCTTGACGTAGCTGATCGAGCAATCAGCAGTGGCAAGCCCGATCAGGCCATTCGTGAACTGAAAGAATATTTGGCTCACGATCCGCAGAATGCCATCGCCCTAAATATGTTGGCCGGCGTCTACATGAGCAAGAATGACTACCCGCAGGCCGAAATCGCACTGCAGAAAGTCCTGGAAATCGAACCCAGCAACCTTACCGCAAAGCGTATCCTGGGTCTGGTCTACGCTGGCGAACACCGCTATGAGGACGCTCGAAAAGTCTTTGAGCAACTGGTTCAACAAAATCCCCAAAACGACGACGCGTGGGTACTGCTCGGTGCGTCGCTCGATGGCGCGAATCGCGAGCAGGACGCGGTCGACGCCTATAACAAGGCAATTGCCATCAACCCGAAAAACGCGGAGGCATATCGCCAGTTGGGCCTCGCGCAGTCGAAACTCAACAATCTGACCGCAGCGATCTCCGCCGTTCGAAAAGCAGCGGAGCTTGATCCGAAGAATCCAGAGATTCAGAGAGATCTCAGCGACGTCTATACGTTAATGGGCAACACCGCTGAAGCCGCCGCGGCCTCGCGCCGTGCGGACGAACTCAGCAAGTCTGCGGCGACGAAGCCTGCCACTCCTCAGTAATAAGGGCAACCGGTCTCAGTCAACCGACGTAATTCCCTTGCTTTCAAACTGTCATCCTGAGCGAGTGAGGCGTACGCCGAACGAGTCGAAAGGACCCCTTACCCATCGATCGTTCGTCGGCCTCAACAGGCATTTCGACCACTTCTGTGTTCCAGTGTTCTGCGGCGATACACTTTCGCGGTCGTCGTCACAACCCAAAACAAACTCACCACTCATTCTCCATCCTCCTCATCCGCCTCCATCACCACATCCACCGCGTGTCCCTTCACCGAGAACGTCAACTTCTGATTCTCATCGGGCTCAAACGTCACGCGCGTCGGACGCCTCTGCCATGCGGGCGCCGGACACTCCGAGTCCGGCATCTCGTCCCCGTCCGGTTCGCCCAGAGGTATCTTCAAAATCGGCTGGTGCCGGCCAAGTTGCGCGACCATGGCAAAGAACTTCTTTCCGTCATCCGACACGCCGCAATACGCGACGTAATCGCGACCCCAGCTTGGCGTCGAGTAGAACGGATCAAACTCCGGAAGGTTGACCTGCGTGACGTGCCCCGTCACCCGATCCACCAGAAGCCAGCCTCCGCGTTGCCAAACCCACTTCGGCGCTCCGGCTCCTTCCTCTGGCAGGGTGTCATTCAGCCGGAACACGCGCCGCACGACGAACAACCGGTCGGTCACCTCGTGCGCAGGGCCAGTGGTGAATTCCTTCCATCGCGTATCTGCGTAAGAGCGCGGATTTTCAGATCGAGTGACTTCCCGTCGGCAGATCCAACGTCCCACTTGGCAGGCGTCCATTTACCGAACGTAATGACGTGGGGTTTCGCGACCGCGGCGGCGCTCAGCGTACAAAAGACCAATAAACTGGCGAAAACCTGCAATCTGATGCGCATATTTCGAGCGTATTTACCGGGCTCGCGTGATAACCAGGTCAGTTCGCACAAATGTGATGTTCATTCGTCCAACGTGGGAATGCGACTCAAAAACAAAACCGATTTTCTGGGCAAATCGGCCCTTCCTCTCAGCATAATCTTGGATACAATAACCACCAGTTGATGCTGAGGGCTGTATGGCGTTGCCGTCTGGTGCAACTATTCTCTCGGAGACGCAGTCTATTGAAGATATGGGCGAGCTCCTGATCCACCGGCGTGTTCCACGCATACTGGTGGTCGACGACAATCCGGACATGGTTGAGCTTATGGGCGAGTTGCTCAAGAGCCGCGGCTACGACGTCGTTAGTGTGCGCGACGCCGACCAGGCAGAAGCGGAAGTGCGCCGCCACGCTCCCGATCTGATCCTTTCCGATGTTGTAATGCCGGGCCGTTCCGGTTATGAGCTCTGTCATCAACTGAAGGAAGATCCTTCCACGCGACTTATCCCGTTCCTGCTGATCACGGGCTTGAGTGATCGTGAAGACAAGGTGAAGGGTATCGAGGCAGGCGCCGATGACTTTCTCAACAAGCCGATCTTTCCTTCTGAATTGTTTGCCCGCGTAAAGTCGCTGCTCAAGCTGAAGGAATTCACCGATGAACTTGAGACAGCAGAATCCGTTCTTTGCACTCTCGGACTCAGCGTCGAGGCGCGCGATCCCTACACCGAAGGCCATTGCGAACGGCTTGCCCAACGCGCCGCGTCTTTAGGACGTCATCTTGGCTTGGACGAGGACTCAATTATTGCGCTCCGGCGCGGTGGCTACCTTCACGACCTCGGCAAGATCGCCGTTCCCGATGACATTCTGAAAAAAGGCGCCAACCTGACCGCCGACGAGTGGCAGGTCATGAAGCTGCACCCGGTCACAGGCGAGAACATCTGCAAGCCGCTCAAGTCGCTGCGACTTGTGCTGCCCATTATCCGCTTCCATCACGAGCACTCCGATGGTTCGGGCTACCCGGACGGCCTGCACAGGGGGCAGATCCCGCTGCTGCCGCGCATCCTGCAAGTGGTCGACGTCTACGACGCGCTGCGCACGGCGCGTCCGTATAAACCGGCGCTTTCGCACGAGCAGGCTGCTCTGACGATGCGCGTCGAGGCTCAAAATGGGCTTTGGGATGAAGAATTGGTCGACGAATTCTTCTCCATGCTGGCTAAGCGTAACGTCGCGTAGTACTCTACCCTGCGCCCACACAGGTTCGTTTTACACGCAATCCGCTCATGCCGACGCGTGCCCGCGGACAACTTACTAACCCTCTTTGGGTTCTTATAGAGAGACGAGACCGAACTTTGGCGACAACCTACAGCATCGTGATTCCGGCCTATAACGAGAGCGCGCGCCTGCGCACGACCATTGAGAAGATCCTCGCGCACATGCAGGCTCACGGCTGGGAAGCCGAAGTCCTCGTCGTCAACGACGGTTCCACCGACGACACCGCAGCGATCACACAAGGTTTTGCCGATCAGAATCATGCCGTGCGCCTGATTCAAAATCCCGGCAACCGTGGCAAAGGCTACAGTGTGCGCAACGGAATGCTGCACGCGACCGGCAAGATTGTTCTGTTCAGTGACGCCGATCTTTCGTCACCCATCGAGGAAGCGGACAAGCTTTTCGCCGCCATCGTCGCTGGCGCCGATGTCGCCATTGGATCCCGCTGGCTGCGTACCGAACTTCAGACGCAGCGCCAACCGCTCTATCGTCAGATCTATGGCCGCGTCTTCAATCTCGCGTTACGCTTGATCCTGGGCTTGCACTATCGCGACACGCAATGTGGGTTCAAGGCCTTCACGAGCCGCGCTGCGCACACAATCTTTCCTCTGCAGCACATCGAACGCTGGGGATTCGATCCGGAGATTCTTTATCTCGCGGGCAAATTCCGACTCAAGGTCGAAGAAGTTCCCGTGAAGTGGGCGCACCGCGAAGGAACGCGGCTGAATCCATTGCGCGATGGAATTCGCATGTTCGGCGAGATGCTGAAAATCCGTTGGTATTCCTTCACCGGCAAGTACGAACCGGGATCTCCCTCCGCCGTCGCCAGCCTATGACGCAGCCTTCAGCGCTGCGAATGGCAGTGTGACGACTCCATACCCCTTCCGATACGTCAGGGTCATTTTCGCTGCGCATGTCTCGCACAGCCAGTAAAACTCGACGCCATGCGAGTGCTTGCGTACAGTCGGATCGATCCCCATGAGGGGCTGCGAGTCTTCCCTAGGCTCCTTCTCGAAGCGAAACAGTTTCCCGGAGTGAAGATAAAGAAAGCGGACGGTGCAAGCGGGATTCGCGCACTTGGAAATCATGACGGCCTCGAACTTGAGGCATTTGTAAGCGGATGTTTCTAGTTTACACCTCGCTTCCCCATGATCATCTGTGGAATTCCCTTCCGAAAATAATTTTTTCCTGACAAATTCTCGTCATCGCCACCCGTTTCTGTTCATCTGCACGCGATCCGGTCCATCGAAAGTAAACAGAACCTTCCCTGGCAACATCCTGAACAAATTTTGAAATGGTTGACGAAACTTCGTCACTACTATGAAAGGCAGTATTGCGTCCTCCCCCGCACGCACACTCTGTCTTCCCCAGGGCCCCGGGCCATCAATCGAAAAAAGGAGATCTCTCATGCGGATTACTCGGCAGACGCTCACCCTCCTTCTGGCCACGCTCTGCTTGGCTCTCATTCCTATCCATTCTGCACACGCCCGCAGCGCGAGTCCCATCGACCACGACGACAAGAAACACGGCGACGATGGCGGCGATCATAAGAAGGGCGATCACAACAAGAAAGACTGCCGTGACGACGATCGCGACGACGGCCGCAACGACGATCACAATCGTGACCGCCACGATGCCGACGATCGCCATCGCAAAGACCACGACGACGATGACGATGCCTGCGGCTGCCGGCACGCATCCGCAAACGGCCTGGCGATTCAGGCGCCCGGCGTGACGCTGCAGAATGCGTCGACGCTTCTCTCCGCCTTCGCGCTCGCGAACACCGAAAACTCCACGCGCAAGAATCTGATCGTCACAGCCATCACCGTTCCCGGCGGAGCGCTCACATTCCCGTCACCGTTGCCACTTCCGCTCGGCCCACTCGGGCCCGGTGACTCCGTGATCATCGACGCCGATTTTTCCGGCGGCCCATTCATGGCGGCCACCACCTATCCGTTGATCGTCAGCGGCACATTCGAAGTCGATCACAAGAAGCGATGCTTCACTGCGAAGGGCAGCCTCTCTGTTCCGCCCGCGGCTCCGGGATCGCGCACCGTCACCACGACCACCGTCGTCTCTGGCACCGTCACCGGCGCGCCGTTTCCGCATCAGCCGCCGGCCTTCGACGGCGACGTCAATCCGCCCGGTTGGACTGTGCCCACCGGAACATTCGTTCCCGTCACGCCGACCAAGAGTGTGACCGCTCCCCAGAACGCTCCCATCGGCGATCCACCCGCGATCAACTTCCTCCTCAACAACGATTGGGGCATCGGCCAGAGCGGCACGGCTGAACCGAGCGGCGCGAGCGGTGGTGGCGTCGTCTTTGTCTCCTCGAACTGGTTCGCCGCGTACTCCACGGACGGCGGCAACACGTTCCACCAACTCGACCCGACCACCATCTTCCCGAACAACGATGCTGTCGGTTTCTGCTGCGACCAGGTTGTGCAATACGCGCCCAGCATCGACCGTTTCATCTGGTTGCTGCAAGGCAACGGAGAACGACTCGCGGTCGCCAGTCCCGCCGACATCATCTCCAGTAAGGGCACCGCGTGGACCTACTGGAATCTCACGCCCGATGTCTTCGGCGAGACCGGCCACAGCCACGACTATCCCGACCTCGCTCTCGGCGACAACAATCTCTACATGAGCACCGACGTTTCAGGAGAAGGCCGGCTCGTGGTCCGCACATCTCTTGCAGGACTTCAAGCTGGCGGCACCATCGAGGTCGACTTCACCAATCCCAGCGACAGCGGCAGCGCATGGGGCGGCCATCTCAGCCAGGACACGGGCGATGAAATTTTCTGGGCCGGGCAAAACAGCAACAACCAGATGAGGATCTTCTCGCTGAAGGAAGGCTCGAACACTTACTGGTGGCAAGACGTCAACATCTCAACCTGGGCCAACAATTCACCGCTCACGTCGAACACGCCAGACAACCAGAACTGGATCAACTTCCTGTTCAATCCGACGACGCAAAACCCCGGCGGCGGATTCCCGTCAAACGCCGTGCTCGGACTGACCCGCAGCTTCGAGCAAGTCTGGTTCGCGTGGAGCGCCGGCACCGACAACAACTTCCCGCGCCCGCACGTCGAGATGGTCACCCTCAACATTGACGAGAACCAACCACCCAACCTCAGCGTCGCGCAGCAGGTGCAGATCTGGAACCCGACGTACACCTTCGCCTATCCAGCGCTCGCTACGAATCTCTGCAGCGGCGAGATCGGATTTTCGCTGGAAGGTGGCGGTGATGGAAACTACGAGAATCATTTGGTCGGATTCTGGGGAGACTTCGTCGCCTACATCACCACTGAGAGCAACGTCGGTTCGACGCGCTTCGGCGACTATGTAACCATTCGCCAGGAGCCGCCCACCGACGCCAATCCCGGCAACCTCTTCGACGCCTTCGGATACGGCATCAACAGCAATCCACCGCCTTCGACTGGCTCGACGCCCGATCCGCATTACGTGATCTTCGGGCGACCGTCATCGGTATGTCAGATCATCCCCTGACCCAGCCCCTTGCATCGGACTGCCACGCGCATCTAATAAAGGGAGCCTTCCACCGGGCTCCCTTTAGTTTTTAGGAACGGGTTACCGAAGTAACCTAGTGGCGACAAACCGAGGCGCGCACAATGTTGGCCGCTCGGAAGAGAGGTACTATGGTCGAGCGCAGAGTCGACTTCGAACGCCGCAAGCGCGTCTCCGAGATGTCTCCGGAAGAACTGCGCCGCGCTCTTCTGATATCAGAAAAGACAGGCCTGCCCAACCGGCGCGCATTCGAAGAGGCGCCTCCCAGCCCGTACATGGCCATGGTCGACGTGAACGGGCTCAAAGCGCTCAATGACAAGTTCGGTTACGCCGCCGGCGACATCCTCATCAATCGCCTCGCAGAAGTGCTGGTGAGCGTTCAGCTCGACACGTATCACGATAAGGGAGACGAGTTTCTCTGCAAGGGACAGTCGTTCCGCGAACTCAACAGCAAACTCGCGCAAGCCCAGCAATTGCTTGAAGACGAGCCCTTCGTCGTCCCCTCGGTTCACGATCGAATGACGACTATCAACGGCGCCAGCTTCTGCTTCGGCATCGGCACCAACATGATGGAAGCCGAGCGCTCTTTAAAGAATCAGAAAGAACTCCGTAAAGTCTCAAGCCACGAGATCAAAACGAATCCCCACATCGACTGACGGTCGACGACACTTTGGATTCTGGAGCGACGGGCGTCCTCGCCCGTTCATCTCAGGCTTTAGTGAATCTCAGGCTGGTGCCCCAGGCTCGCGTCCGCTCTTCGGACGCCAACCTGGGAGACAAACTTCAATCCTTGTCCGCCTGAGCGAAGTGAGGCGCTAGCCGAACGCAGTCGAAGGACCTCATGCTCCCCAACCACACCCACGGCTCAGACAGGAATCCTGTCCGCTCACGTTCTATTGAGATCTGCCGTGCGCCCCACTCTTCCGGGTGCCCCATCCTAGCGCGCACTTTGCCCCGGGGTGAGGACTTTCAGGCCGACTTAGCACTCCCTGCACCCGTCAACTCTCTCGCCGCCTGCACCACCACGTCCCCCATCTCCGACGTACTCAACGCAGTCTGACCTGCCTTCGCCAGATCTGCCGTCCGATATCCCTTCGCCAGTGCGGCCTGCACCGCCGCTTCGATACACGCCGCCTCGCGCTCCAGCTTGAACGAGTGCCGCAGCAGCATCGCCACCGTCAAAATCGCTCCCAGCGGATTCGCAATTCCCTTCCCCGCGATATCCGGCGCCGATCCGTGCACGGGCTCATACAATCCAACCGGACCGCCAACGCTCGCCGAGGCCAGTAATCCCAGCGACCCAACAACTCCGCCCGCCTCATCCGACAATATGTCCCCGAACATGTTTTCCGTCAGGATGACGTCAAACTCGGTAGGCCGCAGCACCAGCAACATGGCCGCTGAATCCACGTACTGATGGGCAAGTTTCACATCCGGATATTCCGTGCCTACCCGCGTCACCACCTCGCGCCACAATCTGGAACACTCCAGCACGTTGGCCTTGTCTACCGATAACACTTTGCGTTTTCGGCCTCGCGCCAACTCAAACGCCACGCGCGCGATCCGCTCAATCTCCGATTCGCCGTAACGCATCGTGTTGAGCGCCTGTTTCGATCCCGCCTCGCCTTCGACTGATCGTGGCGACCCGAAATAAAGACCACCCAATAATTCGCGCACAATCAGAATGTCCGTTCCTTTCACCACCTCCGCGCGCAGAGGCGAACCTTCCAGCAGCGCTGGGAAACAAACTGCGGGCCGAAGATTCGCGAATGCACCCAGCGCTTTTCGTAGGCGCAACAGTCCCGCTTCCGGCCGCAGATGCCCCGGATTCTTGTCGTATGCGGGCGACCCGACAGCGCCAAGCAACACCGCGCCCGCACTTGAGCACGCTTGCAGCGTTTCCCCAGGCAACGGATCGTTGCTCGCTGCCAGCGCGGCGCCGCCGATGTTTTTGCGCGTGAGCTTCAGTTCGTGCCCGAAGGCGTTTGCGACCACGTCCAGCACATGGAGCGCTTCTTCTGTGACCTCGGGACCGATGCCGTCCCCTGCAACAACCGTCAGATTTATAAGCACAACTTCTCCTCGAAGACACAAAGCAGGAATTGTACAGAAGTCATCTTCGCTGCATCACCGCGTACTGTCCGCCTGGACGGCGCTTACCGCGGAGACTGTACGAAAGCAAATCAACACTCGAGTGCATTGAGATTCGCCTTTCGACAACCGCTTTCCACAGTAAGACTGGAAATGCGGTTGGGCCGCGTTAAATCTCATCTTCTCTGCAAGCTACGACGCCTCAAGAAGAACACGTACGAACGCGCCCATGGCAGACGAAGTGCTCCATTGTGATGAGGAGGTTCCCCCCGTGCTTGCAAACCGCGGACTCATCTTGCTTTTCGTCTCATTGCTTTTCATGTCCTCTGTCGTATTCGCCGACACCTGCAATTGCTTCGCAACCTTCAACTGCACGAATGGCACTCCCAACATCGCCCGACTGGGTGGAGGGTCGCCGTCGAACCAGTCCGTCGGTTTCATTTTGAACGGTACGAACCAGTTTTCGGTGTTCACCGCCAACGGTCACCCGGCTTCCGATGTCATTCTGGTTGCGGCGTCGATCTCTCCGCTCACCGGAACGCTGAACGGCACCTCCTTCACCAGTCTGCAGAGCTTTCCCGAGAAAGGTGCGATTCACGCGATCACCGACAGCCTTGAAGACCTTGGGTTCTGCTCTGATGATTGCAAACTCTCGTTCGGCTACGTCGATCTACACGGTGCGCTCGCACCAAGCGCAAGTCTGACTGTGACTGAGAATGGCCTTGCTCCCGGAACTGCGATTTACGCGATGTTGGTCGTAGATGGGAAGATCAAATACATCACTCCCAACTCGGAAGCGATCATCGTCGGCAACAGCACCAGCGCAGTTCCTGAACCTGCGACGTTGAGCACGTTTGCCAGTGGATTGATCGGAATTGGAGGATTGTTGCGCCGCAGACTTCTCGCTTAGCGGGTTCGCTTTGCGTTTAGGGCTCTTCTCTTCCAGAAGGGCCCTTTTTTAATTACGCGGCCGGCCCGGAGATAGGCCATGGAGCGACGGGGCGTCCTCGCCCGTCCACGTGAACGTTCCCCCGCGTAATCCACTCAATGAAAAAGCGTTCAAACTCTAAAGCCGCGCTACACACCCCACAGATAATCTTCCTGCTCCCCGTGATGGTCGTGCGCGGAATGCAACGTCATCTCCAGCGGATGCCGCTCTACCGGTGACGGATAAGCATTCACAGCCGCCACGATCGACGCCGGAATCTCCACATGCGCCGGCGGAATGCGCGGGGTTTCCTGTCGTGTCTCACCGATCAGTTCCAGCAGATGATGATCTTCCACATGCTTGATCTTGTCGGCGAGGACTACAAACCTCCGGTAGACCTCGTCTAGTTCGCGCCGGTCAAATTGATATCCCAGCTGCTCGCACCGAAGACCCAGCGCGTGCCGTCCAGAGTGTTTGCCGAGCACGAGCTTCGAGTCGGGTACGCCCACTGAACCCGGCGTCATGATCTCGTACGTCAATGGATTCTTCAGCACGCCGTCCTGGTGAATGCCCGCCTCGTGCGCGAATGCATTGCGTCCGATAATCGCCTTGTTGGGCTGCACCGGAACACCCGTGATCTCGCTGAGAATTTGGCTCGCCGGATAAAGCTGCTCGCTCGCCACGCTGGTGTCGAATTGATAGCGGTCCGGGCGCACCCGCATCGCCATCACAATCTCTTCCAGCGACGCATTGCCCGCTCGCTCGCCGATGCCGTTGATCGTGCACTCGACCTGCCGCGCCCCGGCTTCGAGAGCCGCTAGCGTATTCGCAACCGCGAGCCCCAGGTCATTGTGGCAATGCGACGATATCACCACGTTCTCGATGCCCTTCACGCGCTCGCGCAACATCCGGATCATCTCTCCGAACTCCGCGGGCATGGTATAGCCCACCGTATCCGGAATGTTTACCGTCGTGGCGCCTTGATCAACGACTGCTTGTACTACTTGGCACAGGAAATCCCGGTCTGTGCGCGTTGCGTCTTCGGGCGAAAACTCTACGTCCTTGCAGTACCACTTGGCCAGGCGCACGCTCTCGCACGCTTGCTGGAGGCACTGCTCGCGCGAGATGCGCAGTTTATATTTCAGGTGGATATCGGACGTCGCAAGGAAAACGTGAATCCGGGGGTGCGCTGCGCCTTTGAGCGCTTGCCAGGCCCGCTCGATGTCTTGTTTGCAGGCACGCGCCAACCCGGCGATGATCGGCCGGCGAATCGTCGCCGCAATCGCCTGCACCGCTTCGAAGTCGCCATCGGAGGCGATCGGGAATCCAGCTTCGATCACGTCCACACCAAGTCGATCGAGTTGCTGCGCCATGCGCAACTTCTCGTGGACGTTCATGCTGCAGCCCGGCGACTGTTCGCCATCGCGCAGCGTGGTGTCGAATACCGTGATCCGTACCCGTTCCATGGTCGAGATCCCTCCTTGCGGTATTCGAGTATGGTAGGTGGACACGGGCCTGAAGCAAAGCTTATAATCTTTCAAATACTATTAGCATTGCTTTTATCGATAAGTTGCACTAATGATGTTGCAAGCTTTTGCTTAAGACGGCTCGTGTGGCGCGCACCTTTTGTGCGCCTAGCTGCGGAGCGAGTCAGATGAAATCGGAGGGAGGAACGGGTGTCTCGCCGGTCGACTTCAAACGGTGACGTGCACCGGCTAAGTCCCGCCGGGACGATTTCAGCCCAGGGTCCAGCGCTGGGGTTCGCTGGATTGAAAGGATGCGAGTCCCTTAGGGACGACAGAGATTAGCCCCGGACGTAAGTCCCGGGCAGGCGCGAAAAAATACGCGAGTCCCTTTAGGGACGGCACCAGCACTAGGAAGCAAACGCACTCAACACCATGGAGCTCTCTCAACTCGAGGTCTTCCTCACCGTCGCCCGCGAGGGACGCTTCTCTCGCGCTGCCGAGAAGCTCTACCGCACCCAATCTGCGGTCAGCCAAACCATCCGCAAGCTCGAAGAAGAACTGGGCGAACCGCTCTTCGACCGTTCCTCTCGCGAAGGCGTTCTCACCGACGCCGGCCGCACCCTCCAGGAATACGCCGAGAAATTGCTAAACCTTCGCGCCGACGCGCAAGAAGCACTCCTCGAACTCCGCGAACTGCAACAGGGCAAGCTTGTTATCGCCGCCAACGAATTCACGGCGCTATACCTGTTGCCGGTGCTCGCCGAATTTCGGCGCCTGCATCCCATGATCAAGATCACCGTGCAGCGATCGCTCGGCAGCCTGATCCCCGACGATCTGCTTCGCCACACCGTCGAGATGGGCGTGCTCACTTACGACCCGCAGGAACCGCGCTTGCGTTCGACGATCGTCTATCTTGACGAGTTGATCTTCGTGGTTCCCCCCACGCATCCGTTGGCGTCAGAAAAACAAGTCAGCATCCGCCAACTCGGAACCGAGGTCTTCGTCGCACACATCGTCTCGTCGCCTTACCGCGACAAGGTGATCGAAACGTTTCGCCGTCACAAGACACCCCTGCACATGAATGTCGAACTCCCTACCCTGCAGGCAATCACCCGCTTTGTTGCGATGGGAAACGGCGTGGCGCTCGTCCCGGAGATCAGCGTGGAAAGCGAACTCGCGCGCGGAGAGCTGGTGAGCATCCCCGTGCGCGAATTACGCCTGCATCGAAAGTTACGTCTTGTCTACAGGAAGGAGGCGGGGCTGTCGCACGCTGGACGCGCCTTCCTGCAGGTGGCGGAAGCGATCGCCACTGAACGCCAGGGGCGTTATCGCTTCCTGCGCGAGAGATAGCTATGCGACGTGTGTTATCTCGTCGCGCGAATCGAGAGCCTCGACCAGCGAAGGATGAATTTCGAACGCTGAGGCAAGATTGGTGAGCCGCAGCACTTGCATCACCTTGGGATGAACTCCCGCCAGTTTCAACCGGCTGCCGCAAGCGTCGGCCGCGGTAACCAGCCGCGCCATTTCGCCCAGGCCTGCGCTGTCGATGCGCTGCACGCCTTCAAGATCGAGCACTACTTCTCTGGTATTCTTCAAAGCTTCCGTGACGACGCGAGTCAAGGCAGACGCCTCGTCGCGATAGACGATGCGGCCTTCACAGTGAATCACGATGACATCTCCGAGGTGGCGAGTTTCCAGA
>Ga0126371_10000195_pt1 | contig 46485 bp, 51 predicted proteins | sample PanSoiMetaPlot_4_FD_110145 | JGI IMG/M metagenome (GOLD analysis project Ga0126371, IMG submission 110145) | Tropical forest soil microbial communities from Panama - MetaG Plot_4 | ecosystem: Environmental > Terrestrial > Soil > Tropical forest > Bulk soil | place: Panama | collected 2016-02-17
ATGGTGCTGCTGCGGTTGGTAATGGACCGCGGAGAGATGGCGACTGAGCACGCACGGCTCATGGTAACCATGTCGCTGGTCGAAGATTTGGCGGTGGTGATCCTGACGGTGGTGTTGCCAAGTTTTTCTCCGGACAGCGGCGCGTCGATGCGGGAGGCCGCATGGAAGGTCGGAAAGGCGATTTTGTTGCTGATGCCGATCGCAGCGTTGGCTTGGAAGCTACTTCCCTCTTTGCTGGCGCGGGTGGAAAAGACCTGCAATGACGAAATCTCACTACTGCTGGCGATTACCGTCTGCATCGTGATTGCGGCGTTGACCGAAGAGGTTGGACTTTCGCTAGCCTTGGGAGCGTTTCTGGCAGGGTTGTGCCTGGGGAATTCGCATTTCACGCACAAACTGGCGTTGCAGACGCAACCGCTGCGGGACGTGTTTGTAGCGATTTTCTTTGTGTCTGTGGGAATGCTGCTCGATCCCCGCACTTGGAAAGACAGCTGGCCCCTGATCGTGTTGATGGTCGGATTGGTGTTGGCCGGAAAATTCGCGGTATGGTTCGGCGTGGTGCGGTTATTTCGCTATTCAACGGCCACTGCCTTTCGCGTGGGGGTTGGGTTGACGCAGATCGGGGAGTTTTCATTCATCCTGGCTCAGGTTTCCCGGAAATCGGGGTTGATTTCACCGCAGCTATATCACGCGACGCTAGCCGCCTCGTTTGTGACGATTCTGGTTAACGCAACCTTGTTCCGGTTTGTGAAGCCTGTAGACGGTGCCAGTGTGGTTGCACGGGAACCAACCGAAGCCACGGCTTGATTAGGTTCCTTGGTTCTTGTTGGAAGAATCGGAGCGCGATTTGCCGAAGGACGGCTCGACGAATCCGTGGTAGCACGCTCTTTAAATCGGCTGAGCGGCAATCAGCCAGGGAGCAAGGTTTCTTGCCCGGCGACCACCCGCCAGCCGCCGGCGCGATTGTTCACATACACGTGAATAACACGGTATTGGCGAAAGAAGGTGCGCCCATCCTGCTCGCCGCGCGTCGACCAGGTGCAGGTGACGACGGCCGACGGGCCATAGACGCGGATGCTGATGCCGGACGCGATAAAGCTGAAATATCTGGCGCGGGAATTCTGGATGCTTAGGAGCAGGGCCCGCTTGTCGCGGGTTTCGCCCGAGGCCACCGTACCGAGGTAGTCGTCGGTATAGACGCGGGCGAAGAAACTCGAGTTGTTGAGAGACATAGCGTGGGCGGTCTCCTTTTCGAGAGTAAGAAGTTCCTGAGAGTCGACATCCAGTTCCATGGCGAGTGCGCGCTGCTTGCGCTCATCGGGCGACAACGACTGGGCTGAAACAAATGCTGGAGTCAAGAACAGGGCCGTGACAAGCCAACCAACGGAGCGATAACGCATGAGATTCCCCTCGATCCCCAATTCCCTTCCGGCGTCTCTCGAGGCACCAGAGGGCTATCTCTTATACTTTGCTATCTTACGAACAAGCCTTGCGCGGCCAGTGGCCGGGTCTTGCCCTCTCGGTAAAGGGCTGTTCGGGGATGATAGCAACGGACCGGATAGGTGGGTGCCGGCGGAATCTGCGACAATTTAGGGATGCCACAAGCAAGCCACTCGCAGATTGCGAAAGCAGCACAGATCCTTCGCGAAGGCGGGCTGGTGGTGTTCCCGACCGAGACGGTTTATGGCCTGGGAGCCAACGCCCTCGATCCCGGGGCGGTGCGGAAGATTTACAAATTGAAGGGCCGCCCAACGACAAGCCCGCTAATTGTGCATGTGGCGAGCGTGGAGCAGGCCAAGCAGCTGGCGGCAGAGTGGTTGCCAGAGGCGGAGCGGCTCGCGCGGCAATACTGGCCGGGGCCGCTGACGCTGGTGGTACCGAAAACAGAAGGAGTCCCGGATGAAGTGACTGCGGGACTCCCGACCGTGGGGTTGCGGATACCGCGGCATCCCCTAGCGCAGGAATTGCTTCGAGCGGCGGGCGTGCCGATTGCGGCGCCAAGTGCGAACCGGTTTATGCATCTTTCGCCGACAACGGCGGAGCATGTACGGCAAGCATTTGGCCAGGAGACGCCGTTTTTGCTGGATGGCGGGCCGTGCCAGGTGGGACTGGAATCCACGGTGATTGCGGTGACGCGCGAGGGCCTAGAGGTGTTACGGCCTGGGATGACGTGTGTGGTGGATGCGGCAGCGACAAGTTCCAGCTCAGCGACCGAGCAAGAAGCGCATCGGTCGCCAGGGCAACACCCCAGGCACTATAGCCCGAAGACGCGGGTGGTCCTAGTGAGCCGCGGGCATTTGCCGAAGAAGGGGCGCGGGGCGTATCTATGGCTGGATTACAGTGCAGCGGCGACAAGGAAGCGGAGGATGCCTGCAACGCCGGAGGCGTATGCGGCAGAGATTTACGGCGTGCTACACACGCTCGACGGGGAAGGACTGGACTGGATCGCCGTGGAACTGCCGCCGGACGCGGTGGAATGGGCGGCCATTCGTGACCGGCTGATACGGGCTGCATGGTAAGGAAAACCGGGCGGCTCTCGCAACGAGTGGTCCCGAAATGGTAACGGTCCATCGTTCGGGAGAAGGGGTTACAATTCGCGGACCAAAAGGGGGCGCTATGCGGGATGGGATCAGGTTGCGGACAGTTTTGTGGTTTGTGCTGTTGCTGGTGGTTTCGGTGTTTGTGATTGGGTACCGAGTGCATGCCAAAGCGCAGACCACGACTCCGACGGACAAGCCATTTGTGGTGGAGTACTACTACAAAGCGAAGTGGGGCCACGCGGAAGAGTTTCTGACGCTGTTCAAGAGGAATCACTATCCGTTGCTCAAGAAAGAGGTGGAGATGGGGCGGATGCTGAAAGTCTCCGTGGTCGCGCCGGTTTACCACACGACCGAAGATGGACGGTGGGACTACCGGGTGACCATCGTGTTCAAGAATGCTGCGGTGGCGCACGACAATTTCGATTCGCAGGCGCTGTTAAAACAAATGTTCCCGGACCAAGAAACGTATAAGAAGGAAGAGCAGCGGCGGTTTGAAATTCTGGAAGCGCACTGGGATCTGCCGCTGAAGGATGTGGACGTAGACACGAAGTGATTCGGAAGCCGGCGCTCGGCGCCTCTAATCTCGGAAGACGCAGCTCGAGCCCATGTCTTTTGCTTTGTGCTGGTCGCCTTGGTGCCATTTGAGCCAGACAGGTCCTGAGCCAGAAGCTCGCCTGTGCAACCGGCCGTCATAGGTTGTCGAGAAAGAATTTGGTGACGCGCTCCCAAAGCACCCGTTGCGCGGGAGGGTCGCCAACGCCGTGGCCGCGGCCCGGGAAAGCCATTACTTCTACGTATTTGCCATCGTCCATCAGTTCGTTGATCAGGGCGAGCGTATTGGAGTAGTGAACGTTATCGTCGCCCGTGCCGTGGGCGATGAGCAGCTTGCCGTTGAGATGAGCGGCGTTCCTGATGGGCGAGGATTCCCGATAGCTTTCTTCGTTTTGGGGCAGCAGGCCGAGGTAGCGCTCGGTGTAAATGGTGTCGTAGAAGTGCCAGTCGGTGACGGGGCCTCCCGCGAAACCCGCCTTGTAAACTCCCGGTGTGTCGAGCATCGCGTGCAGCGTCATGTGGCCGCCGTAGCTCCAGCCCCAGATGCCAAGGCGCTTCGGGTCGACATAAGGCTGCTGACGCAGCCACGCGGCGCCGTCCGCCTGGTCGGACAATTCCTGCGCGCCCAAACGGAAGTGGACGGGTTCCTCGAAAAGATGGCCGCGGCCAGCGGAACCACGATTGTCTAGCGAAAAGATGATGTAGCCCTTTTGCGCCATCAATTGGTGCCAGAGAGAGGTTCCGGAGCGTCCCCAGGCGTTGAGAACGACCTGGGCATGAGGTCCGCCGTAGGTGAAGGTGATCACAGGGTATTTCTTAGCGGGATCGAAGTTAGGCGGCTTGATCAGGGAGCAGTTGAGCAGGATGCCGTCATGACTCTTGATGGTGAAAAATTCGACCGGCGAAAGATGGTATTGGGCGAGGTCGGGAACCTTGTTTTCTTCGAGCATGGTTAGCCGGGAGCCGTCCGCGGAGAAGGAGGTGCGGCGCGGAGGTGTCACCGCGTTCGAATAGGTGTCTACGTAGGAAGCAGAGTTCGGCGAGAAAAGGATGTTGTGCGTGCCGTCCTCCTTGGTGATGCGGGAAAAATGGGAGCCATCTAGGGAGACGCGGTAGAGATGGCGCTCGAGGGGCGATTTTTCAGTAGACATGAAATAGACGATCCCGGCCGTTTCGTCTACCGCAGCGAGATGAGCGACTTCCCAATCGCCCTTCGTGAGTTGCGCAAGTTGCGTCCCGGTGAGGTTGTAAAGGTAGAGATGGCGATAACCGGTGCGCTCGCTGGACCAGACAAAACGATTAGCGTCCTTGAGGAAGTGAAGGTCGTCGCTGACGTTGATCCAATACAAATCCTTTTCGGTGAGGATGGTGCGGCTCTTGCCTGTGGCAGCGTCGGCGACAAGGAGATCAAGGATAGTTTGTTGGCGATTGAGGCGCTGCACCGCGAGTTGCTTGGAGTCCGGAAGCCAGTTCACTCGTGGAATGTAGACGTCGGTTTCGGCGCCGGTATCGACGGGGCGCGGCGCGCCTCCGGCGACCGCAGCGACATAAACCCGGACAATCGGGTTTGCCCCGCCGGGAACAGGATACCGCTGGAGTTCGGCTTCGCCGGTGAAGGATTCGAAGTCGAGCAAAGAGAATTGCGTAACTTTGCGCTCATCCATTTCGAGGAAAGCGATGGCAGAAGAATCGGGAGACCACCAGTACGCGGTGGTAATGTCGAGTTCCTCGGGATAAACCCAGTCGAGTTCGCCCTTACGGATTTCTTCGCTGCCGCCTTCTGTGAGAGCGCGCTCCTTGCTGTCTGCGGTACCGACAAGCCAGAGATTGTGGTCACGAACGAAGCTGACCAATTTTCCGTCCGGCGAAATTTTTGGGTCGGCGATTGCCTGCGAGCCGGAAACGAGCAAGCGGCCGGATTGCGATTTCAAATCGAACCACGCTAGGGAGTTGGTACCCTGCAACAGGATGGCGTCGCCTGCAGGAGCCCACTGATAGAGCGGGGGCGCGTGGCGGCCTAGGCCTGTGGCTTGCGTATCCTTCGCCGCTGTTGGAGTGCTGAGGGCTTTTTCCCATTGTTCGCTGGTGATCAACAAAGAACGTTGTCCGGTCGCGGCATCGACGACCCAAAGTTCATGTTTGGCGTCTTTGCCGGGACCCGGAGTACTCACGTAACTGAGACTTTTTCCGTCAGGTTCCCAGGCAAGGCCTGAATTGAGATGGCCGGAGAGCGGAGGTGAGGCAAAGATGCGTTGTACGGTGAGTTCGCCCGGATGAGAAGTGTCGGTGATCGTTTGTGCGAAACAAAAGGGTGCAGGAGCGGCAATCTCGATCAAACAAAGAAAGCCAATTGCTAACAGTGTCGCTTCTCGACCTCGCATGAAGCCTCCGGGTTGCTTCTGGTTACTAACGTCAGCAGAATGACCGATGCTACGCTGACGGTTCAAGATTGGTTCGCTTCGCTCCGCATGGATCGCCCATTTTTGCTTGCGCCTAGACGGACCCGCCTAGCCGGGGGGCCAGCGCAAGTGGCGGCCGCCCAGCAGATGCAGGTGCAAGTGGAAAACGGATTGGCCCGCGCCGCTGCCACTGTTAATTACGGTGCGATAGCCGGAGAGCAGGTCGCGCTCAGCGGCCAATTTAGCTGCGACCATTTGCAGCTTGCCGAGGACCGCGCGATCGGCGTCGTGGGCGTCGTGCAGCGCGGCGAAATGTTTTCGTGGACAGATAAGGATGTGCGTGGGGGCCTGCGGGCTGATGTCTTCGAACGCGAAAACATCGTCGTCTTGGTAGACGATTTTGGCAGGGATTTGCTTGGCTCCGATTTTACAAAACAGGCAGTTGGGGTCCATTGGTTGGTATTCCTCGAATCTTCTCACCAATCTACATCAGGATTGACCGAACCAGCCGAGAGGTCGACCGCTCCCACTATTTCTCATCGAGGCGAAAAATCAAGGTCGTAAAACCTTCGGTGTCCCGGAGCTTGTCGGCAAACTCTAGCGCAGCTTGTTCACCGGAAATTTTGCCGACACGTACCCGGTAGAAGGCGCCGTCAGCAGAATCATACTGCTGAATGAAGATAGGCGAGTAGCTTGCGTTCAAACGGTCGCGCAGACGGTCGGCGTTGTTACGGTCGCGGAAGGCGCCGATCTGGACGGTGAAGAAGCCAGCGGTAACATCCACATTCCCGAGCACTTCGAGGCGCACGGGAACAACGCCGGGGCCAATGGATTCAATTTCGCGCGCGGCGGCTTGCGACAGGTCAATGACGCGATTCGCTACGAACGGGCCGCGATCGGTGATGCGCACGGTAGTGGATTTGCCGTTGTTGAGATTCGTCACCCGCACCATCGTTTCAAAGGGCAGCGTGCGATGCGCCGCGGTGAGCTTGTACATGTCGTAGATTTCGCCGTTGGAAGCGCGGCGGCCATGGAAGGGGTTGCCGTACCAAGAGGCGTTCCCTTCTTCGGTATAGCCCGCCGGGGCGGGCGTAGGCGGAGTTTTTCCGCGCTTGGGGGCCGCGCGGTTTGGTGCCACAGGAGTAGCCGGATTGCCGGATTCAGTGATGTCCGGAGCGGTTGCCGAGGGCGCGGCAGCAGGTTGACGATCGACCACCGGCCGCTTAGCGGCACAGCCAACAAGCAACTGCACCGAAACGAAAAGAAGCAGGAGTGATGGCAAACGGGAGTAGTTCACGATTTAGTTTCGGAGGAATCCTGAGAGGTTCGAGCAGCGACCCGAGCTTCGAGCTTGCGCGCGGCTTCGGAAAGCTTTTCGGAGGCTTCACGGAGAAATTGCGCGGTGCGCTTTTCGGTGACCGGGGCAACTTCGTCTTCGAGGTATTTTCGGAGGCGCGTAAGTTCCTCGTCTAGGCGCTTGCCCATCTCTTCGAATTTGTCCATAACCGCTCCTTGCCCCCGCAACGAGACGGGGAGCGAGATTCCGGTATTATAGAAACGCGTAAAAGTGCAGGCAAGGAGGAGTGTTGGCCCTTCCCTATCGTTGGCAATATCGATTGGATCGCTGGAAGCAGTTATTCGCCGGAATGTTTGGCGGGGGCGAGAAGCGGCCCCAGCTGTGTCCGTCATGCGGCGCGCTGGTGGGGATTAATGCGACGCGATGTCATGAGTGCGGCACCAACCTGCGGTTCGGATTAGCCGCCTGGAGCAAAGGGCTGGCGGAATTTTTTGGCGGGCATGCTCCGGTGACGGTGGCGATTCTGATCGCGAATATTGTGATGTTCGCGGCGGAGTTGATGGGGACGATGCAGGCCGGTGGATTGGGAGGTTTGAGCATCTTGTGGGGGATGAACAGCGAGGTGCTATATCGCCTGGGAGCAAATGATCTGGGCAGTCTATTGTTGCTCCACCAGTGGTATCGCCTTATAACGGCCATGTTCCTTCACGGAGGGCTGATCCACATTGGGTTTAACATGATGGTCTTCCTGGACCTGGGCCCAATTGTCGAGGAGGTTTACGGATCGGCCCGCTATCTCTTCTTGTATGTGGTTACAGGGGCAGTGAGTTTCTTTGCGAGCGCCCTTGCCAGGCATTTCTCGATCGGCGCCAGCGGCGCGATCATGGGCCTGATTGGCGTGTTAATAGCAATCACGACCAAGCGCGGCGGTGCCTATATGCGGGAACTGCGTTCCCGCCTCATTTCCTGGGTGATCACCATCTTCGCGATCGGATTGCTGTTCGGTGGCCTTCGCACGGATCACTGGGCCCACGCCGGGGGGCTGGCGGCGGGTTATGTCTTGGGAAAGGTGTTTGTCGATCGGCAACCGATGAACGGCTCGGAGAAAACGCGCGCCTATGCGTTGGGATGGATCGCAGGAATCGTGGCGATCGCCAGTTTCCTGTTCATGGTTTTGAACTACAGGGATCCGATCCCGCCTTGGATGTATGGCGCGCAATAGGTTGCCCGGGGCTTGGTGATTTCCGATTGTGGCCGGTCGCCGGTCAAACCGCCGGCCATTTGCGCTTTTGCGCTGGCCAGGCTGAGTGTCAGCTGGAGTGGTGGAGGCGGCGAGCCACCGTCACCGCGTAGTGGAAGCCGGAGAGGACGACAAAGGCGGTAACGGCGTAAGCGAGGTAGTGGAGCAGGACGGCGATGCGCTCATCGGGATAAGCGGCACCGAGGAGGGTAAAGAAGACCAGCGCGATTTCGAAGAACGTCGTGGCTTTGCCGAGCAGACTCGGCGGAAACGGCCGATAGCCCTGAATGATCAGAATGACCGCGGCGACGACGAGAAGCAGGACGTCGCGGCTGATAACCAGCATGGTGAGCCACCAAACGATCTTTTTCTCCATGGCCAGAACAATGAAGGAAGAACTGAGGAGCAGCTTGTCTGCGATTGGATCGAGGTAGGCCCCCAGGGCGGATTTCTGGTCGAGGCTGCGAGCTAGAAGGCCATCGAGGGCGTCGGTGGCGGCGCTGATGAAGAGAACCAGCAGTGCCCACGCGTACTTCTCGTACACGATAAGAATGAGGAAGAACGGCAGAATGCCAAGGCGGAGAAACGTGATTTGATTGGGGACTGTCCAGATTCGGCCTTTCATTCGAGAGAGTTTAAGGTCAAAAGCTCAAAGTGGAAAGTTCAAAGCGAGTAAACCTATCATGCCTGCCCGGTTGCCATTTTCAGTTGTGGCGAAAAACACAGGCCCAAGCGCATAGCTACTGACGCGCTAGGCGAACTGGGCAAGGTAGTCGGTGAGGGAGCGGCCGATCTTGCGATGGAACAGTTCGGCCATCGAAGGGATAGCGCCGGCGGGTTCGTCGAGGGAAATGCGCTCGACGCGAGTCATAGGGAAAAAGATAGTAGGCAGTCCGACGCGCTCGGCTTCGAGCGCGTTGATCTGACTGACAAAATGATCGAAGGAGTTGATATCGATGCCGCGCATGGTGACGCCGCTGGGGTTGATTTCTAACAGAATGCCCCAGACTTTTTCTTTGGGCGTATGCAGACTGACGATGACGATAGAATTGGGGTTCATGGTTTGGCAGCAGTAGAAAGTATAGCAGTGAGTGTCTTGGCGCTCGGGGCAAGCTGAGTAGATAGCCGCGAATCAATCAGCGCGTCACACCACGATGTTCCGTCTTCTTTAGTCTCAAGACCGGATTTAGGTGGCAGTTCGGGTAACTAACGCAAGACCTTGGCAGGACTGCCGCCTCGATCACGTCCCAGGCCAATTCCGCGCAACCCTTCGACAAGATTAACGACCCGCGGTCCTCGGCATAACGGCTGGCCCGCCGGGTGGAAGGCGGAGTTGCGGCTCGGTGAGGGATTGTACTTGTTCGAGAGACGCGTCGGAGGCGAGCTCCCGAAGGACGAGGCCCTGAGGGGTGACGTCAATGAAGGCGAATTCGGTGACGATGTGGTCGACGACTTCGACACCGGTCAGGGGCAGAGTACACTTTTTCAGGATTTTAGGCTTGTTGTCGCGTGTAGCGTGTTCCATGGCGATAATGACGCGCCTGGCCCCGGCGACAAGATCCATGGCTCCGCCCATGCCCTTGAGCATTTTGCCCGGGATGGCCCAGTTGGCGAGAGTTCCCTTTTCGTCCACCTGAAGGGCACCGAGAACGGTGAGGTCCACGTGGGAGCCGCGAATCATAGCGAAAGAATCGGAGGAAGAGAAATAACAAGTGCCGGGGAGTTCGGTTACCGTTTCCTTGCCCGCGTTGATGAGGTCGGGGTCGACGTCGGATTCGAGCGGATACGGGCCGACGCCAAGCATCCCGTTTTCTGATTGCAGCACGACTTCCATCCCCGCGGGAACGTAGTTGGCGACCAGAGTGGGCATACCGATGCCAAGGTTGACGTAGTAGCCATCGCGGAGTTCCTCCGCTATGCGCCGGGCGATCCGTTCTCGCTTTTGTTCTTCAGAAAGGGCCATAAGTCACTCCAGCTCACGGCAGGACATTTCTCCGTTGGTCAGCCGCGCCCACACCGCCGTCACCATGGCGCCTCCCTTAAGGAAAGACGGAGTCCGGACCCGGTTTTGTTCCAGTTTCACGGTGGTGCGCGTCAGCTCCGTCCCCCCAAGTCATGCCTTTCGCACCGTTCGCTTTTCGATGCGCTTGGCGTAATTCGTGCCTTGGAAAATGGCGTCGACGTAAATGCCCGGGGTGTGCACCTGATCCGGTGGGAGCTCCCCGGGCTCGACGAGGTGTTCGACTTCGGCGATAACGTAATCGGCGGCGGTGGCCATCGGGGGATTGAAGTTGCGCGCGGTCTTGCGGTAGACGAGATTGCCCCAGCGGTCGCCCTTCCAGGCCTTGACGAACGCGAAATCGCCGCGAAGAGCGCGTTCGAGGACGTAGCGCCGACCGTCGAATTCGCGGGTTTCTTTGCCGTCAGCCACCATGGTGCCGTAGCCAGTCGGCGTGTAAAAGGCGGGGATACCGGCCCCGCCGGCGCGGAGGCGTTCGGCGAGCGTGCCCTGCGGGTTGAGTTCGACCTGCAGCTCGCCGCTGAGGACAAGCTGCTCGAAAAGTTTGTTCTCGCCGACGTAGGTAGAGATCATTTTCTTGACCTGGCGATTTTGCAGCAGGAGGCCGATGCCGAAGTCATCCACGCCGGCGTTGTTGCTCACGACGGTCAGCTCCTTGCTGCCCTTACGGCGAACAGCGGCGATGAGATTTTCGGGAATGCCGCAGAGGCCGAAACCGCCCATGAGCACGGTCATGCCGTCGCGGAGATTGGCGATAGCGGCATCGGCCGACGGGATGCGTTTGTCCATGGCAATTTTGTAGCACAGCCATGGAAAGTTTTCAGTTGTAAGTTTTAGTGCGCAAATACCGGGGAGAGCCGCTCAGGTATGCACGACGGGGCGGAGCTGGGAGCGGAAGGCGTGGGGGGTGAGGCCGGTGACGCGGCGGAAGTCGCGGGTGAAGTGGCTCTGGTCGGCAAATCCAAGCCGCAGGCTGATTTCGGCAAGCGGGAGATCGCGGTTGAGCAGATAACGGCAGGATTCGCGAATACGGAAGCGGCGCGCATATTCGCCGATGCCTTCGCGCTGGAATCGGCGAAACACGCGAGAAAGGTGCACAGGGTGAACGCCGGCTGCGGCGCTGAGATTGTCGAGCGAGAGGCGAGAACTGTGTTCGGCACGGATTCGATCAACTACACGGGCGAGCCAAGCGGGAGGGTTCCTGCGTTCTTCGCCGGGCAGGCGCGCCGCAAGGCCAATGAGTTCGGCAAGAATGCTTTCGACGCAGAGCGAATCGGGTCGTTCCGCGGCGAAGGTTTCGCGAAAGAGATTCATACCGAGCCAGAAGAGCGGGCCGCCGCGGGAGTCTTCGCACCCACGTTCGAGATTGCCGGAGCATGCAGCAAGGCGCTCACTCCAAGCTGGACGGAGTTCGATGTGAAAGAAACGCAGGCCCCCGGGGCCGATTTCATCTTGATGGGGAACGCCGGCGGGCCGGAACATGATAGACATGGGAGAGAACTGTTTGCGCTGGTGGCCGTAGCATTCGCCATAGAATCCGCGCAGCAAAAGGCCGAAGAACGAGAGTTCGTGTGAGTGCATCGGGAGCTTGCGGGGGATGGGGTGGCGCAGGTCCGTGAAGACGGCGCCGCAGTGTACCATGCGATGGCGCACAGCGCCGAAGAACTGCCCTCCCTGGAGGCGTTGTTCGCCAACAAGGACGGACTGCGATTCAGACATGGGTGACTCCAATGGCCGTCGCGACCACCAAAAACGTTGCTTTTGTTCTAGACGGCTTGCGGGATGATCCGTTAGGTTGGAGCGCTGGCGGAGCAACCGCCCAGGGAGGTTGAGCCATGAAAAAGGTTGTGGCGACGTTCGGCATATCGTTGGCACTGTTGGTTTTGGGAGTCTCATTGGCTCCCGCAAACCAGGAAAACACTGCTCCCGGTAACCCGCCGCAATATACGAGCGACGGTCAATTGAAGTTCCCGGCAAACTATCGCGAATGGGTGTATCTCACGAGCGGAATCGATATGAGCTACCGCGCAGACATGCAGATGGGGCATTCGATGTTTGACAACGTGTTTGTGAATCCTGAGGCATACAAGTATTTCGTTGCCAATGGCACGTGGCCGGACAAGACCATGCTGGTGCTCGAGGTGCGCAAGGCGGAGACAAAGTCGGCGATCAACAAGGCCGGGCACTACCAAACGACGGAAGTAATGGGGCGGGAGGTACACGTGAAGGACGAGAGCCGTTTCCCCAATAAGTGGGCATTTTTTGGTTTCGATGAGAAGGAGACTGCAAAAATGCTGCCAACCGAAATGGACTGCTATTCTTGCCACGCGCAGCATACGGCTGTGGATAACACGTTTGTGCAGTTTTATCCGACACTGATCGAGATTGCAAAGAAGAGGGGGACTCTCAGCCCGGCTTACCTGAAGGAAGAGGCTGCTGCGAAGTGAAACGCGTTCTAGCCAGCCCGATCGAGTAACAAGCTGGCAGCCATCCAGAGAACTGCTCCAGGCTCATCCAGTAAAGATGGGCCCTTTTTCCGGAGCTCCAAGGGTGTGAAGACTGGGTAAACTCGGCCGGGCCAAGCTGACCAACGTAGCGCGCAGCATTGCAGAAGCTTTCCACCTGAGAAAACCCCGAGCATCGCGTCCCTCTACAAACTGCGGAGGAGCTTGTAGAGTTCGTTGGCGGCGTCGAAGTCAGCCTCGAGTTCACGGGAGCCGAGGCGCTCGCGGAGATCGTCGATGCGGCGGGCGAACAGATCGAGTGCGGCAGAGAGGACTTCGCGGTTGGTAAGGACAATATCGCGCCAGGTCGAGTAGTTGCTGCCGGCAAGGCGCAACGTGTCGCGAAGCCCGGGACCGGCAAGCGTGATGGGTAGCCCTTTTTCGTCGAGGCGATCGTAGAGAAACGAGCCGAGGGCGACAGCGGTAAGCTGCGGCAGATGCGAAGCGAGTCCGACGGCGTAGTCGTGCTGTTGCGCCCCAAGCCACAACGGGCGCGCGCCCAATTTTTCAACGATTTTGAGGAACGCGGAGACTCGCGGATCGCGGTCTTCTTCGGTAGGCCCGATGAAGGCGTAGGTGGTGCGCTGAAACAGGTCCGCGTCGGAATGCGCGAAACCGGAGAGTTCCCTTCCCGCCATGGGATGGCCACCGAGAAAGATGGGTGTGGACTCTTCGTCCTGAAACAATTCCGCGGCGGCCGTGCAGACGCGCATCTTGGTGCTGCAGGCGTCGGTGACAAGAGCGTTGGGCGCTGCGTTTTGCGCGATTTCAGGCAGGATGTCGAGGGTGACGCCGATGGGTAGCGCGAGATAGATCAGGTCGACGCCGCGAATTGCCGGTTCGATGCTGCCGCAAAACGCTTCGTTCACCGCGCCGGAAGACTTAAGCTGCGACGCTACGTCTTCGCGATCCCAAGCGACAATGTGCATGTCCGGCGTGAAGCGGCGGAGGGCTTTGGCGAACGAACCGCCAATCAGGCCGGTGCCGAGAATGGCTGCACGTTGGATGAGGTGCGGCATCGTCAGGCGACGCGCCGTCCGACCGCCGGCGCGATGATCCGGATTTCACTCATAAGCTGGGCAAATTGTGTGGGCTCGAGCGACTGGGCGCCATCGGACAGGGCATGGTCGGGGTCGTTGTGAACCTCGATCAGAAGACCGTCTGCGCCCGCAGCGACCGCAGCGCGCGCCATGGCGCCCACCTTGTCGCGGCGCCCCGTGCCATGCGAAGGATCGGCGATGATGGGCAAATGCGATAGTTTCTGGATGACGGGGATGGCAGCGATATCGAGCGTGTTGCGGAGATAGGTCTCGAAGGTGCGAATGCCGCGTTCGCAGAGAATGACGTTGTAGTTGCCACCGGCGAGGATGTATTCGGAACTGAGGAGGAGCTCCTCGATAGTGGCGGACATGCCGCGCTTGAGCAGCACAGGCTTCTGGACCTCACCGAGGGCGCGAAGGAGGAAGTAGTTCTGCATGTTGCGCGCGCCGACCTGGAAGATATCTACATAACTGCTCATCATGGCGATTTGCGAGGGGTCCATCACTTCGCTGACGACGAAGAGATTATATTTGTCGGCGGCCTCCCGCATGAGCTGGAGGCCTTTTTCGCCGAGGCCTTGGAAGGCATACGGGGATGTGCGCGGCTTGAATGCGCCGGCGCGAAGGATTTTCGCGCCAGCTTTGGCGACGGCTTCGGCAACGGCGTGGATTTGTTCGCGCGATTCGACAGAGCAGGGCCCTGCCGCGACCACGACTTCCGGTCCGCCGATCTTCACTCCCCGGCCAAGATCGATGACCGTGCCATGCGGCTTGAAGGCACGGCTGGCAAGTTTGAAGGGCTGCGTGATGCGGACGACTTCGCGGACGCCGCTGAGGAGTTCGAAGTCGCGGTGATCGAAGTCGCGATGAACGCCTACGGCGCCGAGAACGGTGTGCGTGGCGCCGGTGGAGCGGTGCACGTCGAAACCGCTAGCGACGATGCGGTCGATGACGTGCTGGATCTGCTCTTCGGTCGCACCTTCTTGCATTACGATGACCATAGCTGGTTCCTCATTCCCCAATCATTCCGTAGTTTTTCCGTTTTTCAAGAGGTCCACCTCCCAATGGGTCAAGCGGCAGGGCCGAGTCCAAATGGCGCCCGACCCCTCGCTTCGCTCAGGTTAAAGGGGCTGCAAAAACTCATTTAGTGTCTTTCTCCTCCCCAGAGGAGCCACCGTGCATTGCAACGCGTTCGGCGGAGCGCGCTTCGTCTATGATGCGCTCGAACAGGCGACGAATCGCAGCATTGCTCAACGGGCCTTTGTTGTTGCGCGCGGCATTGGCTAAGACTTCGTTTTCACGCGAAGGCTGGTAGATGGGCATGCCGGCGGCATGCTTAAGCTTGCCGACTTCCAGAGCACATTGGGAGCGTTCGTTGAGGAGCTCGACGAGCTTCTTGTCGATTTCGTCCATGCGGCGACGCCAGTCGGAGATGTTCATAAGCTGGCCTCGCGGCGGGAGAGGCCTTTGCGGCCGGCTTCTTTGAGAGAGTGGACGCGATCGCGGAGAGCCACGGCGGCCGCTTCGATATTAGCAGCTGCTTCGATTTCGGCGACGAGCGCAGAGCCTACGACAGCCGCGTCGGCCAGGCCGCCGAGAACGGAAACGTGGCCGGGGAGCGAAATGCCGAAGCCGACGGCAATGGGAAGTTCTGTAAAGTTGTGAACGCGGCGCAGCAAGCCGGGAAGATCGTCGGGCAGCGCGTCCTTGGCACCGGTCACGCCGGTGCGGGAGACGAGATAGAGAAAGCCGGTGGAGCAGGCGGAGATTTTTTCGAGGCGCGCGTCGTCGGAGGTGGGCGCAGCGAGAAAGATCGTGTCGAGATTCTGCATGTGGAGGATGCGGCGGTAGTCTCGAGACTCCTCGGGTACAAGGTCAGTCACCAGGGCGCCGTCGGCGCCGGTCTGCGCGGCGGCACAGGCAAACTTTTCGAGGCCCATCTGGAGGATGGGATTGTAGTAGCTAAATAGAATAAGAGGAACCTGGGATACTTTGCGGATTTGAAGAACCAGATCGAGGACCCCGCGGAGGGTGGTGCCGGACTTGAGGGCGCGCTCGGAGGCGCGCTGAATCGTGGGTCCGTCGGCAAGAGGATCGCTGAAAGGGACACCAAGTTCGATGATGTCGGCACCGGCTTCTGCCAGCGCCAGGACGAATTTCAGCGTAGCGTCGAGCGACGGATCGCCAGCGGTGATGTAGGCGACGATGCCCAACTCACCCCCGGCACGGAGTTCGGCAAACCGGCGAGTGATTCGCGTTGTGAATTTCATGGTCATTTAGAATCGTCCCAACCCGCCAAGATCCCCTGGCTGCGGACAAGAAACGCACTGGTTCTCCGCTCGGCAGGGCAGAATGCTCGCATTCTCACAAGCCAGAGGGAAGGAACTCACGCCTTTCCACCAAGCAGGCGTTTATAGGTGTCCATATCCTTGTCACCGCGCCCGGAGAGATTCACGATCACCAGGTCGCTAGACTTCATTCGCGGCAAGCGCTCGAGTAGGCCGGCCAGCCCGTGCGCGGATTCAAGCGCGGGAATGATCCCCTCGTTGCGTGAGAGGAGTTCTGCGGCATCCAGGGCAGCCTGATCGGAGACGGCGGCGTATTCGGCGCGGCGCTGATCGGCGAGCCAGGCGTGCTCGGGGCCGATCGCAGGGTAGTCGAGGCCCGCGGAGATCGAATGGGTGCTGGCGATCTGGCCATCTTCGTCTTGTAGGACGTAGGTGTAGGTGCCCTGCAGAACGCCGGGCCGGGCGCCGGTAAAGCCCTGATGCGCGGCAAGACGCGCGGCGTGCTCGCCGAGACCATTGCCGCGACCACCGGCTTCGATGCCGATCATTTTCACATCGGTGTCTTTCAGAAATTCGTGGAACAAGCCGATGGAATTAGAGCCTCCTCCGACGCAGGCATAGAGGTGTGTGGGCAGTCGTTTTTCGGCGGCCAGGATCTGCTGGCGTGCCTCGCGGCCGATGACCGCCTGAAAATCGCGAACCATGGTGGGATAGGGATGCGCGCCGAGAACCGAACCTAGCAGATAGTGCGAGGTGCGAACGTTGGTGACCCAGTCGCGCATGGCTTCATTGATGGCGTCTTTGAGTGTTTTGCTGCCGGAGTCGACGCCGACTACTTCGGCACCGAGCATGCGTATACGGGCGACATTGAGGGCCTGCCGGGCCATGTCTTCGGTGCCCATATAAACGGTGCATTGCAGACCGAGATGTGCGGCGACGGTGGCGGAGGCGACGCCGTGTTGTCCCGCGCCGGTTTCCGCAATGATGCGGGGCTTGCCCATTTTGACGGCGAGGAGTCCCTGGCCGATGGCGTTATTGATCTTGTGTGCGCCGGTGTGGAGGAGGTCTTCGCGCTTTAGGTAGATGCGCGGGCCGCCCAGGTTTTCGGTGAGCCGTGCGGCGAAATGCAGGGGCGTGGGACGTCCGGCGAAATTTTTCAGCAGCGACTGAAATTCGGATTGAAAGCGGGGATCGGATTGGGCTTGTCCGTAGACGCGCTCGAGTTCGTATAGGGGAACCATGAGCGTTTCGGGAACGTAGCGCCCGCCATAGGGGCCGAAGCGTCCCGGCACCGAGGCCGGAATGGTGAGTTGGGTGGTCATGATTGAGCCATTTATTGTACTTCGATTGCGGGGTTTTTCGCGCCTCGGACGACTGGCGGGGAACGGGCGAATTGGCGGGCCGCCCGAGATCAGCTAAAGCCCCGTGCCTGCGTTCAGGAGGAAATTTCACGGGAAGCGCGGTGGACCTCGTCGAAGAAAGCGCGGAGCTTAGCGTGGTCCTTCCGGCCGGGGCGGGTTTCAACGCCACTGGCAACATCCACGGCGTAAGGACGAACGATGCGGACGGCTTCAGCGACGTTTTCAGGAGTGAGGCCGCCGGCGAGGATGATGCGGTGGGATTGCGCGGCGGAGCGCGCAAGATGCCAATTGGCGGTGGTACCAGTGCCGCCGTAGTGGCCATGCTGGGAGGCGTCGATCAGGAAAGCTGTGGCGGAACGATACTTCGCGTAAGCGGGCTGCGCATTTCCCTGCCCCAAGCGGAAAACTTTGAACACTTGAAGATGTTGCGCAACGGCATCGACGACCGAAGGGGCTTCGTCGCCGTGAAGTTGCGCAGCGGAAAGATGCAGCGCGCGAGAAAGCGCAATTACGGGCTTGGCACCCCAATTCACGAACACGCCGGCGGTGGTGACCAAGGGAGGAAGCCGGTCAATGAGTTCTGCAGCGGCGGCTGGCGTGATCGAACGCGGGCTTTGCTCGTAGAAATTCAAGCCAATGGCGTGAGCGCCGAGTTCGACTGCGAGTTTGGCATCTTCGAGTTTAGTGACGCCGCAGATCTTGACGCGAACCATAAAGAACTATGCCTCGGCCCCGGAGGGCAGCAGAAGGGCTTGAAGAGCAGCGGCGGGGTCGCGGGCCTCCATGAGACGCTCGCCGATCAAGAAAGCGTTGAAACCAGCGGCGCGGAGGTCCTTGAGATCGGCGTGGGCGCGGAGTCCGGATTCGGCAACGGCCGTGCAATTATCCGGGATGTGCTCGATGAGTTCGTAGGAGGTTTCCATACGCACGTTCAGCGTTTTTAGGTCGCGATTGTTGACGCCAACGATGCGGGCGCCGGCATTGAGGGCACGGTCCAGCTCCTGGCGGGTATGGACTTCGACAAGGGGCTCCATTTTCAGTTCGCGGCCAAGCACGATCAGGTCTTTGAGACGAGCATCGGAAAGCGCAGCGATGATCAGCAGGAACGAATCGGCGTCGTTGGCGCGGGTTTCCCAGACCTGCCAGGGATCGAAAATGAAATCCTTGCGCAGCACGGGGACAGCGACTGCTTTGCGCGCGTCTCGCATGTTTTTGAGCGAACCGCCGAAGAATTCACCTTCAGTGAGCACGGAAAGTGCAACTGCGCCGCCCGCTTCCAAGGATTTTGCCAGCACCGGAGCATCAAACGGCTCGCGGATGATGCCGCGCGAGGGAGAGGCAGGCTTTAGTTCCGCAAGGACATTGATGCCGTCACGCAAGAGCGCCGCCGGAAAATCGCGGACGGGTGAGGCGGCAGCAACACCGTACTTGAGCGCTGTTTCGGGGAGGACACTCTTTCGGCGTTCCACCTCGGCGCGGCGCGACTCGAGGATGCGGTCAAGGGTGGTCCCGGTATTCGCGTGGGCGTTCATGGATGCGAACTTGTATGCTAGGGAGTGCAGGGCAAGCATGTCAAATGAGACCTCAGGCACAGGACCAAGGGAGCAAGTGAGGATGAGTTACCGGGCGAAGTATGGAGCGCTGTTGGAGGAGATTGTTGATCAAGCGGACGCGTTGGCCATGCGTTTCTACAAGAGCGGCCAATTGGGTGCGGAACGGAAGCGCGACGGCACGGTGGTGACACAGGCGGACAAAGACATCGAGCAAATGGCCATTGCCCGGGTGCAGGCGAGCGGACTACCGGTGGACGTAGTGGGTGAAGAGACCACAGGCGAAATCCCAAAGGGGCCCGCGACGAACGGGCGGGCGCGGATGATCATTGACCCGATTGATGGGACAGAAGAATTTACGCGCGGGATCCCGACTTTCGGCACGCTGATGGGCATTGAAGAGGAAGGAGAGATCGTAGCCGGAATGGTGAGTGCCCCGGCCCTAGGGAACGGCACGCGATGGTTTGCCTACCGTGGGGATGGCGCCTGGCGCAAACACGAGCGGCTGCAGGTCTCACGGATCACGCGGCTTTCCGAAGCGATGATTTTCACGACCGGCACTGGGCCGCGTAAAGACACCGACGCGCGCGAGCGAATGCGGAAGGTGGCGGACGCTTCACGCAACAGCCGCTCGATCGGTGGATTCTGGCAGCATATGCTGGTAGCGGAAGGCGCGATTGAATGCGCGATAGACTGGCTATCGAAGCCGTGGGACCTCTCCCCGCTTGGCATAATTGTGGAGGAGGCGGGCGGAAAGGCCACGACAGTCGATGGCGAGAGGACGATTTACAAAGGGCGGTTTGTGAGCACAAACGGACTGGTACATGAAGAGGTCCTGAATCTGCTCCGATGAGGTATGGAATGATTTTGACCAAACGCGTCTATGAGCAAGCTTCGAAAAAGGATGGATTCCGGATGTTGGTGGACCGCTTGTGGCCACGCGGTCTGACGAAAGAAAAGGCCAAGGTGGATTTGTGGATGAAGGAGATCGCGCCGAGCGATGCGCTGCGAAGGGCCTTTCACGCAGAAAAGGTGGACTGGGCGGAGTTTGAGAAGAAGTATCGAGCGGAATTGAAAGAAAAGAAAGAAGTGCTCGACGAGATTCGCAGACTCGAAAAGAAACATGGAACGGTGACGCTGGTTTATGGAAGAAACGACGAGAAGCGGAATCAGGCGGTCGTGCTGCTGAGCGTGTTAAAAGGAGTAAAGTGAACGCTGCAGACACCCTGCGGGTCCTTCAGGAAGACGTGGCCGATTGCCGGAAGTGTCCACGACTGGTGAAATACCGGGAAAAAGTAGCACAGGTCAAACGGCACGCTTTTCGCGAGTGGAAATACTGGGGGCGTGGCGTGCCGGGCTTTGGTGATCCGCGAGCGACATTGTTTATTTTGGGGCTGGCTCCGGCAGCACACGGTGGTAATCGCACGGGGAGAGTGTTCACCGGTGATCGCTCGGGCGATTTTTTGTTTGAGGCACTATACCAGTCGGGGTTTGCAAATCAGCGTACCTCTCTGCACCGCGGCGACGGGTTGCGGCTGGCGAATGCTTACATTGCAGCAGCCGTGCGGTGCGCGCCTCCGGCGAACAAACCGCTGCCGAGCGAGATTCTCAATTGCCGAGGGTATTTGGAGCGGGAACTAGAGACATTGAGGCCCAAGGTTGTGCTGGCGTTGGGGAAGATTGCGTGGGACGCGTATTTAGAGATTTTGAAACTGCGCGGGCAGATCGCATCGCGGGCGGCGTTTCGGTTTGGCCATGGGGCAGAGTGCGTGTTTGAAGACGATTTGCCGACGTTGTTCGGCGTGTATCACCCAAGCCAGCAGAATACACAGACGGGCCGCGTGACCCAGGCAATGTATGCGAACGTGCTCTGGCGGATCCGGAAGCTCTTGGCATGAGTCATTAGGCTTGGGCTTTTTGGGGTTGTGACGACACCGGAGCCGTTTTTGTGGCACCGGAACGAGGCCAGTATTTGTCGGCCACCCGCCAAAGCAACAGGACCGCAACGATGGCACCGTAGGTGAGTGGGCGGATGACCGCGGATTTGACGAGCCAGTAGTAGTGGATCACACCGAAGATCGCAATGAAGTAGATGGCGCGGTGCAGCAACCGCCAATTTTTCCCGCCCATACGGCGAATCCAGCCCGCCGTTGAAGTAACTGCCAGCGGAATCATCAATACGAATGCAGTGAAGCCGACTGTGATGTACGGGCGTTTGTAAACGTCAATCCACACGGCGTGGAGATCGAAGAACTTGTCGAGCCAGATGTAGGTGGTGAAGTGTAGGCAGCCGTAGAAGAAGGCGAACAGCCCGAGCGTGCGCCGGAAGCGGATGAGATCGGGGAGCTGAACGAGTCTGCGCAGCGGCGTAATGCAGAGGGTGATTACGACAAAACGGAGCGTCCAGTCGCCGGTGGCATGGGTAATGAATTCAATCGGATTTGCGGTTAGGCCGTTGTGGAAGGCGCGCCACACAAGGGAAGCAATCGGAACAAGACCGATCAAAACGACGGCTGCCTTGCTCCATTTGCTGATCAAAAATGCTCTCATTTCCGATCGCGGGCTTCAGTAATACTTCTTCAGGTCGAGTCCGTTGTAAAGGCCGGCGACCTGATCGCCGTAGCCATTAAACATCAGCGTATCGCGTTTGAAGAATTCGCCGAGTCGGCGCTCCTTGGCCTGGCTCCACCGCGGATGATCTACCCTGGGATTCACGTTGGCGTAAAAGCCGTACTCGTTCGGGGCCATGCGGCTCCAGGTTGTGGGCGGCTGATCTTTGGTGAAGCGGATCTTCACAAGCGATTTGGCGCTTTTGAAGCCGTATTTCCATGGGACGGTAATGCGCATGGGCGCGCCATCCTGGTTGGGGAGGGTTTCACCGTACATCCCGACACATAGTAATGTGAGCGGATTCATCGCCTCATCAAGGCGCAGCCCTTCGACGTAGGGGAATTCGATGCCTGCATAAGGGGCCAGGGGCATCACTTTGCGGTCGTAAAAGGATTCAAAGGCCACATATTTCGCCTTCGGCGTGGGCTCGACGGTCTTGACCAACTCGCTGAACGAGTAGCCGATCCACGGCACGACGATAGACCAGGCTTCAACACAACGGTGGCGGTAGATGCGCTCCTCCAGCGGGGCAAGTTTCAGGATTTCGTCGATCGTAATTTTGCGAGGCTTGTTGACCTCGCCTTCGATCGAAACCGTCCAAGGCGCTGTGATCAGAGTGCCGGCGTTTTTCGCGGGCTCGGTTTTGTCCACACCGAATTCATAGTAGTTGTTGTAGTGAGAGACATCATCGTAGGTGTTCTGTTTTTCCGTAGTGCTAAAAGGGCTCTTTGAAGCGACAGTCAGTTTGCTAGCTGCGAAGGCGTTGCTCGCAGGAGAAGCGAGTCGCCACAGACTACGGCCGGCAACCGCGGCCGTACCGAGCAGTCCCGCGTCTTTCAAGAATTTGCGACGGTCCAGATAGACCGCTTTAGGGGTGAGGTCCGCGTAGGTTAGATCTGGTTTCTTGCGGATCAGCATACCTTGGCTCCTTGGTGGCGCTCGCGAGGGACCGAGCTTCCCCCAACTAATAAGAGTAGCAGGTGCCGCCCGGGTTACATCGGTGTTTGGCCGCCAATCCTCTTTTGGAGTACGGGGCCGCAGGCTGATTTGGACTGCAAGGTTGCGCCGACAAACTGGGGTGCGGGGATGGCGGCGGGTGGCATGGATACGCAGAGTAGACCGGCTATCTGCTTTTAAATCAGCAGAATAAATGAGTTGGACGGCAATCTTGCTGGTGATTGACCTGCTTTTTTGCGTTGGTGGCCAAAGGGGGCATTTTCATGTCATTGCTGAGCCGGATCGTGAGAGCAGGGCTGTTTGCTGCGGGGCTATTTGTGGCTGCTGCGGCCGCACAGGAGCAGCCGGGACCAGTCATCAGTCGGGATGTGATCCCAGGGGAGGCGCAAGAGGCTCCGGCTCCGGCTGAGGGACAGGCCGTCGATGGCAGCCGGCACGGACAGCCGATCGAGCGGTTCGCCGTGGTTCCGGGGACAAAATTCCTCGTACGACTCGAGGGAGACCTCAGCACGAAGAGGATGCGCAAGAACCAGGAATTTAGCGTGCGAACTCTCGAGCCGCTCGAAGCTGGACAGGGATACTATTTGCCGGCGGGCGCGTTGATCATGGGACATGTGAGCCGCGTTGAGTCGGCAGGAACCACGGGCCGGGCAAAGATCTGGCTGACCTTCGACGAGCTCCAGACGCGATTCGGGAAACTGCCAATCGTGGCGGAGGTCACTTCGGTTCCCGGGGATCACAGTATCAAGGCAGGAGCGCTGCCGGAAGGCGTCATTGAAGGTCGCAGCAGCACGCAGAAGGACGCTGCGCAAGCGGCGGCCGCTGGTGCCGCGATGGGCGCAATCCAGGGCGTAAAGGGCCGCAACAAAAAGGAGATCGCGGAAGGTGCGGCACTGGCGGCGCTCGAGGCGTATTTGACGGAAGCAGGGCGCGGGCAGGAGATCGAGCTGGCGCGCGGGACCAAGTTGGAGTTGGAATTGGAGCGGTCCTTGTATCTCATACGGGAATAGCAATCGAAGGAAAAAAAGAAAACCACCGCCTAGACGTAAAAGACGCGGAGGAATCGCAAAAAACAGAGGGAATGCTTGGCATTCTGAATTGCGCTTGTTAGAGTCGTCTCACCCCGCTCGAAGTGCGACAATAGAACGTGTTGTTGGGAGACGAGGCATAAGCGCATGGGCGACGAAAGCAAAGCGGTACGCACGGTGGAAACCGGCGAGCGCAAGGACCGTATCCTCATCGTCGAGGATGAAGACAACGCGAGGAAGGGCTACGAACAGTTATTGCAGCGCTGGGGCTACGAAGTACTGGGAGTAGGCACTGCTGAAGACGCGCTGGCAAAGTTCTCCAATTTTCAACCCGACACGCTGATCGCTGACGTGGAACTGCCGGGCATGAACGGGCTGGACCTGCTCAAGCAACTCGGCGACGACCTGCAAGGCGTGCCGTCCATCATCATCACCGGAAAAGGAAGCGAAGAGCGCGCTGTCGCGGCCATCGAGGCGGGCGCGTTCTGGTATATCGAAAAGCCGTTGAAGGGGCCGGTACTGCGCGCTCTGCTCGACCGCGCACTGAGCAAGGCGCGTGACGCGCACAACCTGGCGGTTCTGCAACGGCAATTGCGCGAGGCTGGGCGGTTGGGCGACATTGTGGGCGCTTCGAAGCCGATGCAGGAAGTGATGCGCATCATCGAAATGGCCGCGCCGAGTTCAGCCTCGGTTTTAATCACTGGCGAAACCGGGGCGGGGAAAGAAATCGTGGCCCGCACGATTCACAAACTTTCGCCCCGCGCGGGCGGCCCGTTTGTGGCCATCAACTGCTCGGCGATTCCGGAAACGCTGATGGAGAGCGAAATCTTCGGCCACGAACGAGGCGCGTTTACCGGGGCGGCGGAACGGCGCATTGGGTGTTTCGAATTGGCCGACAGTGGGACGTTGCTGCTGGATGAAATCGGTGAAATGCCAGCGCCGACGCAGGCAAAGCTTTTGCGCGTACTGGAAGATCGCAAGGTGCGGCGGTTGGGCAGCAAGACGGAAACGCCGGTGGATGTGCGCGTCATAGCGGCCACGAACAAGGATCCGGAAAAGGCTGTGACCGACGGCGGTTTGCGACAGGATTTGTATTTCCGCTTAAACGTGTTCCACATTCACCTTCCGCCGCTGCGGGATCACAAGGAAGATATTCCCCTGCTGGCCGAGCACATTCTGCGGGACATCAACGCCAAGCACGGGAAGAGCGTGCGGGGCATTGGGGCCGAAGTGCTGGATATCTTCATGAGCCACACGTGGCCCGGAAACATTCGCGAACTGCGCAACGTGCTGGAACGCGCGGCAATCATGACCGAAAAAGATCTGATTTCGCGGAGTTCTCTGCCGGGCGAATTCGGAAAAGTGGCGACGAAGGGGCCGAGCGATTTGTCATCGATCAAATTCCCGATCGGAACGACAGTCGATGCCATGGAGCGGGAGTTGATTGTGCAGACGTTGCACGCCACCGGCAACAACAAGACGCGGGCGGCGGAACTTCTGGGCGTCAGTTTAAAGACCCTTCACAATAAACTGAAAGAATACGGAAACGAAAAAGCGGAAACGGAGTCCTAGCCGGGTATGCAGCTCGGGCTGCGCGCCAAACTGACGATGGTAATGGCAGGGCTGGTGCTGCTGTCCACGGCCGTGCTGTCGCTGGTGTTTGCGGAATTGCTGATGCAGCAGATGCTGCACGACACGGACAAACGCGCGACAGAACTCTCGCGAGAGACCTTCGATGCCGCAGTGCAGGCGGTAGAAGATGCCCGGGCCAAGGGGTTACGGCCCGCTTCCGAAGACGCGCGGGACACAAGGGACTACCTGACGCAAGCGTTTGAGATGAGCGAGGGGTTGGATGCGCGCATGGGGTCGGCGAGCGATTCCCCCTGGATTTACGAAATTGCGATTGTGGATGGCAACGACGTGGTGTTGGCTTCCACGGATTCAAAGCTGGCAGGAAAAACGGCGCTCCGGCATCCTCCTTTTTCGCAACTGGTGCGGAGCCCTTTTGTGCGGCAGGTGCGGACACTGCTCGAACAGGCGCCCGTATATGAGGTGGATTTTCCGTTCAAGCTTCGCGGCGAGCCGTACGGAGATGTGCGGGTTTCCGTTTCTACAAAATTGCTGCTCGACGACATCAAGCCGCGACTGAGGCATTGGGGCACCATTGCGCTGCTGGCACTGGTGTTGTCTACCTTGCTGGCGGCGGTGGTAAGCGGGGCCGCATTGGCTCCGATTCACGACATCTTGCGGCAGTTGGAGCGCATTTCTTCTGGCGTATACGATGCGCCGGCCACGCAGCAGAAAGAGCCCGGCGAAAGCGCTGACGAACTGGGGCAGATGCGCCAGAAGATTTCGCAGGTGGGACAGCAGCTGCGCGGCGTGCACGAAATTTTCAGTTCTCTGCGCGAGAACATGAATTCGGTCATGGCGGGACTGGAAGACGGGTTATTGCTGTTCACCAAAGATGCGCGCGCGGTGATGGTGAGTCCGGCAGCGGAGAAATTCCTAGGTGCTCCGGCAGCGCAATTCCTCGGACGGAAGGTAACGGATATTTTCCCACCGGGTCATCCGCTGTTTGAGGCGCTGCATCTGAACGGCGACCATTTGATTGAGGTGGCTTCGGAAACCGAGGTGGAGACGGCGGAAGGACGAAAGCGCGTTGGCGTGAGCGTCCAGGAGATTCAGGGCGCTGGCGAACGCATGGGCGCGCTGATCACGCTACGGGACCTGGATTCACTTGAGAGCATCAACACCCAGTTGCATGTGAGTGAACGCTTGGCGGCTGTGGGGCGCATCACCGCGGGCGTCGCCCATGAGGTAAAAAATCCACTGAATTCAATGCGGCTGTGGCTGGAAAATCTCAAGGAATCGCTGCCGCGCGATGCCGACGAAGCTGCACAACAAGCAGTCAATGTGCTGGATGCCGAGATTGATCGTCTGGACGCTGTGGTCAAGCGTTTCCTGGATTTTTCGCGGCCGATGGATGTGCGCTTGGAACCAACGCAGCTTGCCGACTTGCTACGCGATGTATTGGAGGTGGCACAGCCGCAGCTTCAGAAAGCGGATGTGCAAGTAGCCCAACTTTTGCCGATTGGGATACCGGAAGTCTTCGTGGACCGCGATCTGCTGAAGCAAGCGGTCTTAAACTTGGTACTGAATGCGGTCGAAGCCATGCCGAATGGTGGGCAATTACAATTGACGCTGAGCCGGCGTGGTGAGATGGCCGAGATCGCCGTCAGCGACACAGGCAAGGGGATTTCGCCGGAAAACCGGCAGAAAGTGTTTCAATTGTTTTTTACAACGCGGCCGGGAGGAAGCGGCATCGGACTTGCGAGCACCTTCCGGATCGTGCAGCTGCACAATGGCTCGATAGACTTTACGTCGGAGGTCGGCCGCGGAACAACTTTTCGGATCGAGTTACCGCTCGCCGCGTGAGAATGCTGAATTTTTCAATGCCAGCTTTGACCAACGCCCGCCTGGCAAAGGAACTCATTTTGCTGGCGTGCGCATGCTCTGTTTTTTGCAGTGGATGCTTTACCAAGAAGCGGCCCACGTTTGCGATGAACAACATTGTGCTGGCACACCCGGTCGTTCCACGGGCGGAAAACACGGCGCTGACAAACGCGCCGGAACTTTCTTTGGAGGAAGAGGCGCCGGTGCCTCGCCTGGTTGTCTTCCATGGTATGCCCGCAAAGCCCAAGGTGGCGCCTCCACCGCCGCGCGAGGCCGCGACCGAAGTGAAACCGCCCGAACCCCTAATGGCCCCAGAGCTGAGCGACGAGGAAGTGTCCTCGGCAAAAGCGGCGATCGAGGAGAGCATCAACGCGGCAGAGAAGAATTTAAATTTGACGCGTGGCAAGAGACTGAATGCGGCACAGCAGGACGTCGTCTCGAAGATCATGGGCTTTCTCGACAGCGCGCGCGAGGCGATGAAAAACAACGACTGGCAGCGCGCGCGGATTCAGGCCAAGAAGGCCGAAGTGCTCTCGCAGGAGTTTGCGCCGAATCCCTAGACTTGAATGAAGTTTCCCCTCCAGAAGCAAATCTCCTGCTTCACCTGAAAATGACCATGGCCGAGTTTCCCGTGCGGAGGCGAGCCGGCAGCCGTCACGTGGGCCGGGCAAGTGATGCGCTAGAATATCCGCATGAAAACTTATGATGTGACGGTGGCCGGAGGCGGGCTAATTGGGGCCTCCATCGCCTTGGAGCTTGCCTTCGCGGGGCTAAAGGTAGCCGTTTTTGACGCACAAAAACCGGGACGGGAAGCTTCCTGGGCCAGTGCCGGGATGATTTCGCCAACGCCTGAGAGCACGGCGATGGGTTCCCTCTTGCCTATAAGCCTGGCGAGTGTGGCGGTCTATCCCACATTCATAAGGCGCGTGGAGGAGTTGAGCGGCCGGCCCGTGGGGTATCGCAAAGATGGGGGGCTCGATATCCTTCTGACCGAAGAGGAGATGAAGAGAGTGCCCGAGACGCTGGCCCTACATGGCGCTTCCGGCTTGCAGGCAGAAGCACTGAGCGGCGCACAGGCTTATAAGCTCGAGCCCGCGCTAACGGCAGAGATCCGCGGGGCGATTTTGCGGCGCGATGAGGCTTCACTCGATAATCGTTCGTTCACCGAGGGGATGCTAGAAGCCGCGCAAAGAAAGGGCGTGGAGATTTATTCGAATAATGGCGCAAAGTCGTTGTGGCTGGAGGGGCGTGCATGCAAGGGCCTGCGACTGGAGAACGGGCTTGTGGCAGCCCGCTGGACAGTGATTGCCGCCGGATGCTTCAGCGCCCGGATTGACGGTGCGTTGACCTATGCACCGGTGGTCCCCGCAAAGGGGCAGATGGTTGCTCTGCATTGCGAAGACGTGCAGATAAATCACGATTTATGGTCGAACCACATGTACCTGGTTCCGCGAAACGACGGGCGCATCATCGCAGGGGCAACCGTCGAATATGAAGGGTTTGACCGCACTGTGACCGCCGCGGGAATGAAGGGGATCTTGGCGGGAGCAATTTCGCTGGTTCCGGCCCTTGCAAAAGCTCGAATTGAGGAAACCTGGGCGGGGTTGCGGCCGGATACACCGGACCACCTGCCGATTCTTGGTCCCACAGACTATGAAGGATTGCTGGTGGCCACGGGGCACTTCCGAAGCGGTATTTTGCTGGCTCCGATTACCGCGCAACTGATTCGCGAGTGGGTGACCACGCAGAAGGTGAGCGTGGACTGGAGCCCGTTCAGTCCGATGCGTTTTCAGGAGAGGCAGCAATCGCGAACCGCATGAGGAAGGCAACGCTTTATTGCTGCTGAATGGGCGCCACAACTGCTGGACCCGGCTGGCCAACGTTGGTGTAATGTATCTGGTCGGCGTCGAGCTGCAAATCGCGTTCGAGAATTAGATCCATCGAAGAGCCGCGCGGAAGCTGTGCTTCCGGTCCGCGTGAGAGAAGAACCGCCGCAAGTCCGGCGACTCCGCCAATTCCCGCACCAATGCCAGCCCCCTTGCCGCCGCCAGCGATGGCGCCTATGCCTGCGCCGGTGGCGGTGGTGGTTGCGATGGTTGCCGCATCCTTCCCTTTGCCGCCTGGACCAGTGATCTTTCCTTCCGGATCGGTCTTGGTGCCGCTGCCACTGTCGGTGCTATGCGGTTCCGCGTTCAAATCAACGGTGTAGCCGTTGGGCAGAATCAGTGTGTTGAGACGGATCCGTAATTCGCCTTTTCCTTTGACGCGGCCGGGCCGTTTCGATTCGGTGACTTCGCCACGCAGATAGGAGCCGACCGGCACGACGACTTTGTTGTTGATGGTGATCGGAAATGATGTGCGGAAATAGATGGCGTCGCCTGGCTTCGCCGAGGCGGTCGAAATACCGTTTTCCAGAACGACGGCGACGTGTGTGCCGGAGGGAACGATGACGGGCTGCTGGCCGCTTGAAGCGTGGGGCGCAGGCACGGAGAGCGTCGTTGTGGGTGCCGGCGGGTCTGACTGCGGCCCGTCAATGGCTTGCGCGTGAGTGACCGCAGCAAGAACCAGGCTCAGCCCGAATGCGCGTTTGAAATGACCAGCTTGAAATGCGGGAATCACCGTCACTCTCCTTTCTGTTTGCTCCGATGCCGCTGTCGAAGATACGGATGCCTAGGGCCGCCGGGATCAGAAGGAAGTTTAATGCAAGTCAAAGTGCCGAAGCGACTCGTCGCTGACAACGCCCGCCATTGGAGCGGGATCGGGGCGATGCAAAGTCTAGCGGCGCCGCCTGGGCTGCTGGCAGGGCGTGATACCCGAAGGCAAGGCCCGGCGGTTTGACCTGCGGTGCTGCCCGGCCTAGTCTGAGGAGGGATCTTGGGAGGAAGGGATGGCGAAACTGGCGTTGGTTTACGGGATGCGTTTGCTGCCGGTCGACGATTTAGGCGAGGTGAAGGAAGCGACCGTGGTGCTCAAAAGCGGTAGGACCGCGCGAGTTGCCATGCACTTGATCGAAGGCAGCAAGGAAGAGATTGAAGAGACATTCCGGCAGTCGATCGACGCATTTTTTGAGATGTACCCGGAAATCTAGATCTGCGGTTGAGCCAACCGATGGAAGTGATCCAACCGCAATCACCATCAGACTCTAGTGGACCAAATAATATTCCGTTTGCCGCGGGCGGAAGAATTGGTAGCCCTCGTCGGTCAAGTAGGCGTCATCTTCCATCATGACAAAGATTTTCTGGCCGCCCCATTCGGGAATTGCGGTTGCCGTATTGAGTTCGACCGAGAGGTACGTGCCTTTTACCAACGGCTTGTTTGCTGCCATCGAAGCCCGTTCGCCGGCGCGGTAGTCGATCGAAGGACCAAGGCCATGGCCTTGCGCCCCGATGGGGTGGCTGTAAATTTTGGCTTCGATGCCTTTGGCCTGCATTTCGGCCATGGCCTGCTGATAGACTTCCCCAGCGGTTTTGCCCGGACGCGCGTCCCGAGTGACGGCGTCTTGCAACGTATTGGTGTTGGCCATGGCGCCGATCAGGCCAGCGGGCGGAATGGCTTCCCCCTTTTTCAGGACGTAGGCCATCTTCTGCCAGTCGGTATTGAGCCCCATATAGGTGATCCCGAAGTCGATGTGCAGCACGTCGCCGCGCTCAATCACCCAATCTTCGGGGGCAACGCCGAGGAAACCGCGTGACATTTGCGACGTCAGACCTTGGCGTTGCAGCCGCACATCGGGTTGGAACCAGGTGGTGTAGCGGCTCTCCCAAAGCTGGTTGTAGAGCCAGCGACGAAGATCGCCCACGCGGGTCTTGCCGGGTGTGATGACTTCATTGGAGAGCGCACGGCGAGTAAGGATTTCGGTGGCTAGCACCATTTGCGTGTAGGTGTCGAATTCCTCGGGTATGCGCGTCGAGAGATACTCCTCGATCAGGTCAGCGGCGGGGACGAAGCGTTTTTCGGCTTCCGGGCCCATGGCTTCGGCAAGGAATTTGTAACTGCTGAGGGTGAGGCTGCGGGTCACGCCGCGGCTGCCGTCAATGCCGAGGGCGATGGTTTTCGGCTGATATTTTTCAAAGAGCTCTTTCAACGCTTCCTTGGGAGGACGCGGATCATCCGGGGATTCGAAGAATTTCTTGAGGTTTTCCTCCGCGTATCCGGTGACAGCGAATTTCTTCAGGCCCTGGTCGCCCGCATCCACAAAGACAAAAATGTCACGGTTGCCGGTGTAGACGCGCGCCGGGGCGATGTATTCGGTAAGCGGATCGTTGTGGAATTCTTCGTTGACGACGACCCACATTCCGACGTTGTGTTGGCGCATCATCGGCAGGAGCAGCGCGTGATGTTTTTCGAGCCAGCCTTCGCGGATGGCAATCTGCTGCGACCAGGGCAGCACCGGGGGCATTTTTTCGGGCGCGGACTTTTGGGCAGCCAGAGGAACTGCGAATGCGGCGAGCATCAAAAGGAAAAACCAGCGAGCACGCAGCGCGGTTTGCGTCATTTCTTCTCCAAAGTGAAGTCCACCGGGAAACGGGGCGGGAGCAAATCTACCACACTCTGAGCATCCGGCAATGAGACCGGCAAAGTGGACTGGAGGCGCGCCCGTCAGCGATTGCCGAAGTTCTCGGGGTCCAGGCTGGGATCGCCGAGGTTGTCGTTAATGAGAACAGTGGACTGGCCGGTGAGTTCAAAGCGTTTGCGGCACTTGTAACAGGCGACCAGGTCGTCCAGGCGGACCATGTAGGAAGCGGCTCTGGCAAACTTGCGGCGGTCTTCTTCACTCGCGCCGCGGGGGAGTTCCTTTTTCTTGCGGCAGACCTTCCAGCGCACCGGGGCCTCAAATTCGCCGCGGCAGCTCGGGCAGACGAGCTTGATCTTGCGCGTCTCCTCTTTTTCCGTGTAAAAGCTGCGTTCGTCCATCGGTCCTCGACAGTCTCTATATTATTTGGTCCATTGTAACAAAATCGAGGCCGAGGTCGCGCCAGCGGGGGAGCCAATAGGCGAGGGCCTCGACGGTTGGCCGGCGGTCGCCGTTCAGGTGGGTGTAGTCACCGTCATGGAGACAAATAACGTCGCCGGTGGTGGGTGTCCCAGACTTTGCCTTGGGAATATTTTGCTGCGCGCTTTGAGCGACGGGACGTAAACGCTCGATCAGCCATTGTGATGGTTTCGCGAGCCAGTCGCCGGGGAGATGTGTCCACATCACCGCGCGCATGCCCTGGCGCTGGACAACTTCGCCGAGCCAAGGGCTGCGGTACCCGAAGGGAGGCCGGAACCAGCGGGGCGCGGCCCAGGTGGCGCGATGGATCGCTTCCTGGCAGCGGACCAGCTCGTCTTTCGTTTCTTGCGGACCACAAAAGAAAAGATTCGGGTGCGTATCGGTGTGATTGCCGATAGCGTGGCCGCGCGCGCCGATCTCTTTTGTAAGTTCAGGACACTGACGGACGAATTTGCCGACGACGAAGAATGTCGCTTGGACGTTATGCTCGGTAAGCAAGTCGAGCATCTGCGGCGTGATTGCAGGATTCGGTCCGTCGTCGAAAGTGAGCGCCAATTTGCTCGCCGACAATGTCCGACCGATCGTTGGCCCGAACAGTTGCGCGCGGGGATACACGGCGCCGTAGGCGGTAAGGGCCGCCAGCCCCACCGCGATTCCGGAAGGTACGCCAATCATCCACGGACTCATCACGGTAATTCTTGCATGAACTCCTCGCCGGCGCAGCAGATCTCGGCGTCTCGCGCACTACGGGTTGGACGGGTTCACTACGAAAATGGCTGGCCCCGGGCCACTGCGTGTGCGAGGTATTCTCGTCGGCTTCAAACCGGCAGGCCTTTGCGGGCCTTCAGGTCGTTGAGAAGGCGCTCGACTTCGGAGTCTCGGTCGAGACGGTTGAGTTTTTCGGCAACTTCATCGGCGGCCAGATCTACTTCGGCCGAGGCGGTGGCTTCGGTGTGGTGGACGCGGTCCTTGAGGCGATCAAAGGCAGCGCTCTTGGAATTCTCGCCAAGCGCAACCTGGGCCTTGGCGGCCTTATCGAGCGCGATGCTCCGGCGGTGCCGCGCCAGCAGGACCTCACGCTTCGACTTGGCTTCCTCGAGTTTCTGTTCCAACTTCACAAGCGCGTTCTTCAAGGTCTCCACCTGGGCTTTCTGGTCGTTGACCTGTTCCTGAAAGCTTTGCATGAGGCGCTGCGCGGTCTGGTAACGGTCGAGGGCGGCGCGGGCAAGGTCGTCCTGAGATTTCTCAACGGCGAGTTCGGCCTTGCGCATCCAGTCCTTGGCGGTATCTTCCTGCTCGCGTTGCTTCTTTTCGAGTATGTGTTGATCGGCGATGGAGACGGCGACCTGGGTTTTCACCTGCAGGTATTGGTTCTCCATATCGAGAATGACCTGCTTGATCATTTTTTCCGGGTCTTCGGCGCGATCGATCATGTCGTTGAGATTGGCCCGGATTAAAGTGCTGACGCGTTCTAGCAGTCCCATGATGTTGCTCCTTTCTCATTCTTTACGGTTGCTGATTGCGGAATCGACTGTTCGTTATTGGTTGACGAAAGGCGCCTCGACAGAAGGCGGCCGCTGCAAGTTCATTTCAGGAAAGTGAATACACAGTGGCTGAGCGCAATGCTGATCTGGTGCCAGGCGAGACTTGTTAGCGTTGCTACGATGACGATACCAAGCGCCCAGAACACGCCGCGCTTTTGCTGCATGGTGAGACTCATGACCCTACCCTCCATGGGACCTCCTTGTTAGTGCTCGATAGCTACGGTGGAACCCTGTGTCACTACATTTGCCGGAGCGCTTCGCTAGAAACGCTCCGGCTTAGATCAGTTACTTCCCCGACGGTTGTTCCGGCTTCGGGGCCTTATCGCCGATGAGGCGTACTTTGCCCAGCAGGTCCGACAACTGCATGCCCGAAAGGGCTTCGAACAGCGCAGGAACTTGCGCCGCGATTTTGGTGACGTCGCCGGTGAGCTTATAGGCTCCTGCGGCATCTCCATTGCCCGTAGAGACGATGGTTACCTTGTCCACCTTGCTGAGAGGCTCGCTGAGCGCGCGCACCACATCCGGCAGTCCGGTGATGAGTTTGTCCACGACGGCGGCCTGGTTGTACTCCTGGAAGGCTTCCGCCTTGATGTTCATGGCCTTGGCCTCCGCTTCGCCCTTCTTGAAGATGATCTCGGCCTCGGCTTCACCCTGCGCGCGCGTGGCGGCGGCTTGTCCTTCAGCTTCGGTCATCAGGCGCTGGCGTTCGGCGTTTGCCAGGGTCTCGATGCGCTGGCGCTCGATCTCCGCCTGCTTGAGAACAGTGGCGATCAGTTCGCGCTCGCGGCGCGCGATTTCGGCCTCCTGTACCTTCACCTGCGCTTCCCGCTCGACTTGTTGGACGCGCACCTGCTCGGCCACGACCTGTTGCTGCTGGCGGTTGGTCTCGATCTCGTAGGCCTTGTCGGCTTGCGCCTGGGCCTTCTTGGTGGTTTCAAGATAACCGGCCTTTTTAATGTCGAGGTCACGCTCGGCTTCGGCTTGCTTCGCAAGGGACGCGGTTTCCGCGGCGACACGTTCCTGATCGGCCTGAGCCTTGGCGATCGCCGCGGCGCGCTGCGATTCGGCGCGCTTGATGGCGATGTCGCGTTCGGCTTCGGCGGCGGCCACTTCGGCGTCCCGCTTGATGCGTGCTATGTCCGGACGGCCCATGTTGGTGATGTACTCGTTTTTGTCCCGCACTTCCTTGATGGTGAAGCTGACGACTTCGAGCCCCATTTTGTTCACGTCAGCGGCGCAGGTGGAGCGCATGCGATCACCGACCATCTCGGGCTCCTTCACGATCTGTTCGACGGTGAGTTGCCCGATGATGCCGCGGAGATGGCCCTCCATCACTAGCCGGATCAGCCCTTCGCGCTGCTCTGGACTTTTGGTGAGGAATTGTTCCGCCGCGGTGCGAATGGAAACCGGGTCGGATTTGACCTTGAGCTGGGCGACGGCTTCGACAGTGACAGCGACGCCCTGGTTGGTGTAAAGGCTCTGCTGGGGCGCGACGTCAAACGACATGAGCTCCAGCGAAAGCTCGCGGCATTGTTCGAACATCGGAAGGATGATCGTGCCACTGCCCTTGATGATGCGGGTGCCACGCACGCCGTAAATCACGAGCGCTTCATGCGGTCCCGCTTTGCGTAACATCCTGGCAAACGTTATTAAGATAAACAGGATCGCCAGGACCAATAAACCGGCGATAACCCATACACTCGAGAACTCGAACATAGAGAACCTCCCCTTTTTTCCCGACCGGAGCTGTTTGCAGCGTGCTTCAGTCCGTCAAACTTTTTCACTACGCCCGCGCCTCTAAAGGCGGCGATTACATCTTCGTGAATTCGTCCCAGCGCTTCACAAAAGCGATTCCGTCTTCGTATCGCGTGATGACAACTTCGACTCCTTTCAGCAGAACGTTGCCGTCTTCGGTGCGCGCGGGCAAACTCTTGCGCGCGCCGTTTTGCTCGAAGACGATCTCGCCGGTGCCGGATTCGCGGATCGGCATGCTGATCGTGCCGACCAAACCCTCCATGCGGTAATCCCAATCGAGCAATTGCGCTTCGGTAGCTCTGACCACGCGCGCCATAAACTTGAACACCACGGCCCCAGCAAACAGCCCGGCCAAAGTGGCGAGCAGGAGGCACGCCAAAGCGATCAGATGCGAGTGCTTGCTCAAGATGTAACCCACGCCTCCGAACCATGCGAGAAAGGCGAGGAGGGTGGACACGTTGAACCACGAGAGGTGCGCGCCACCCTTGAGGTTTCCGCCCGCGCCGTGGACCACGCCGCCGTGATGCAAGTGCGCTCCGTGGAAGGGCAAATGCATCCGGAACGGCAGGTGAAGATGCACAGCGCCTGCGAGGAACGACAAGACGCTAAGCGAGAAACCAACCAGGAAACAGAGGAGATAGAAATCAGACCAAGTCATAGGACACCTCGTGGAGCGACACCTGTCGGTCCGGCGAACGTTTCGTGGTCTTGCGGTTGGTTAGTTGTGCGAGGGAACCGGCGGCGGATGGCCAGAACCGGTGATTTGTGCCGGCTGAAGAACTTCGCCTAGTCGCTCGGCCAACCCGGGCGTGCGAAGAATTTCGCCAATCAGCAGCAACGCGCCGCGTGAATCCGGATGTTCGGCAATCTTCAGGAGAGCCTTTTCGAGCTCGGGATCCGCGCTGAACTGGCCGGCACCGGCAAAGAGCCACGTATCGACCGTCGAGTCTTCCGTACGAAGCGCCGATTGCAATTCACGCGAATAGCCTTCCGGGTCATCCACAAGGAAACCGGGGTAAACCCGGAAGAAACGCGCCAGCAGTTCGCGCGACGTGTGGGTCATGTGAGGCCGCGCGCCACTTTCGAGCTGGGAAATATAGGCCTGGCTGATCCCGCGGCCCAATTCTCCCTTCATCGCTTCGACGACTTCGGCCTGCGTCATCGGCCGGCCAAGGCCGCGGAGGGAGCCTTCGATAGCGCGGAGGGAGCGGAGTTTGTCGCCGAGAGTCATGGGGGGCCGCCTTTCTGAGGCATGTTGACTATTGCGATATGCAATTTATATATAGCGATATGTAATTTGTCAAGCGAAATCGTAATCCTTCGTAATACTCTTAGAATCAATAAATTACGGAGGATCGACACGGCTTTTCGGGCTTTTGTCGGACGTTCTTACTCAGGTTTTCGGAGGGATTGCAAATCGATGCGCAGTTGCTGGCATTTCTTGTAAAGGTGGCTGCGTTCCAGGCCGAGAGAACGGGCGACGTTGGTCATGTGAAAATTGTGGCGCCGGATTTCGGTGAGCAGGACCTCGCGCTCGAACGCTTCGGTGCGTTCGACCAGAGTTCCCTCACCCAAGTTGCCGGCGATGCTTGCCGCTTCGGAAAGAGGTTCGCTGGCGGGAAGCACGAGTTTTGCGTCGTCAACGGCGATGATGTCTGCAGCGGAAAGCAGGATGAGGCGCTCGACGACGTTGCGCAGTTCGCGGACGTTGCCCGGCCAGGAGTACCGGCGAAGCGTGGCAACGGCGTCGGCGGAAAAGATCTTTTCTTTCCAGGCGTTCTGCGCGGCCACCTGACGAGCAAAATGGGCGAGGAGCTCGGGAAAATCCTCGGGGCGCTCCCGGAGCGGCGGAAGAAACAGAGGAAAAACATAGATTCGGTGGAACAGGTCGCTGCGGAATTCGTTTTTTTTGACGAGGTCTTCAAGATTGCGATGCGTGGCCACGATCACGCGCACATTGACCTTGGTGGGTTTTTCACCTCCGACGCGTTCGACTTCCCCTTCTTCGAGGACACGCAGCAGCTTGGCCTGCATAGAAACCGGCATATCGCCGATCTCATCGAGGAAGAGCGTGCCGCCTTCGGCCTGTTCGAATTTGCCGATGTGGCGGCCGGCGGCTCCGGTGAAGGACCCTTTTTCGTGCCCGAACAGTTCCGATTCGATGAGCTCGGCGGGGACGGCAGCGCAGTTCAGCGTAATGAACGCGTTTTCGTGGCGCTGGGATTTTTCGTGGATGGCACGCGCAACAAGTTCTTTGCCGGTGCCGGTTTCACCGAGGATGCAGACGCGAGTTTCGCTTGCGGCAACGCGATCGATCTGAGCGAACAGCTTGCTCATCGCCGGGCCAGAGCCGACCAGCTCATGTTTGCCGAGACGATGGCGGAGTTCGCGATTTTCATCTTCGAGGCGTGAGAGTTTTAGGGCGTTTTCGACAGTGAGCAGGAGTTTGTCCGTGCTCAGTGGCTTTTCCAGAAAATCAAGCGCGCCGAGGCGTGTGGCCTTTACGGCCATTTCAATGTTGGCCTGGCCGGAGATAAGAACGATTGGGGTTCGCAGGCCGGTTCCCTTGAGTTCTTTGAGCAGATCCATGCCGGTTTTGCCGGGCATCACTACATCTGAGAGGATCAGGTCAAAGCGTTCGGCGCGGACCAGTTCGACAGCGCGATTGGCATCGTCGCAGACAGTAGCTTGGTGGCCGGCAAGACGAAACGCGCGGGCGAGCGACGCCAGGGTGTTGGGGTCGTCGTCAATCAGAAGCAGATGGGCTTTACGTGGCACGGGTGGGTGTCCTTGGACCACCTGAATGCGGCCGGTATATCAGTCCGAAGCGGTGGCTGCGCGCTCAGATAGCGGCTCGGATATCACAGCTTCCGCCTTTGGCTTGATAACTGCCCCGCTCTGGTGCTTAGGCAACTCAATGCGGACGCTGGTGCCGTGGCCTTCTTCGCTCGAAACGGAAATCGCGCCATGGTGGTCACTGACAACGGATTGCACGATGGCGAGGCCAAGGCCGGTACCCTGCTGTTTTGTGGTGTAGTAGGGCGTAAACAGACGCGAGCACTCTTCCGGCGTGAGGCCTTTGCCGGTATCGGACACCTCGATCCGAACAGTTTCGCCGCTGTCGGAACTGCGCAGGGAGAGCGTGCCGCCGGCCGACATGGCATCCATGGCGTTGAGAACGAGATTTTGAAACGCCTTATGCAACAAGTCGGGGTCGGCGTCAATTTCCGGCAAAGCATCACTCAAGAAATACTCGGTGGTGATGTGCGGCTTGCCGACGGCTGTGAACTGCGGTTCGAAGAGTCGTATGGCTTCGCGCAATGCTTCGTTGATATTGACCTTGGAAAATTCCGGCGTGGGCATTTTCGAAAAATCGCTGAAGCGGCCGACGATGGTGTTCAAGTTGGCGAGCTCCGCTTTCAGCGTGGCCGTGGCTTCGCTGAATACTTCCTGGAATTGCTGCGGCCCAAGCTGGCGGGCCCGTTGAAGATTTTCCACCGTGATTTGCAGCGGAAATAGGGGATTGCGCAGCTCGTGGGCCAGGCGGCGGGCGAGTTCGCGCCAGGCGGCGACTCGCTCAGTCTGCACGAGTTTTTCTTTTTGGGCGGCAAGCGTGCCGGTCATTTCGTTGAAAGCGCCAGCGAGTTGGCCGATTTCGTCGCTGCCCTTTACGTCAATTTTGGTGTCCCACCGGCCGGAGGCGACGTCCCGCGCGCCGTTAGCGAGCTCTTCGACCGGCCGCGTGATACGGCGGGAGACCCACCAACTGACCAGCAAACCGATGAGGAGCGCCGCTAGAGCAACGGCGGCGGCAATCTTCAGGATCTCGCGCTTAAGCAGGACAAGTTCGCGCGCAGAACTCCCGAGGAGCAATACACCGAGCAATTCGCCGTTACGCCCTTTGAGCGGGGTGGCGTGAAAGGTTTCCGCGCTGGCCGCGTCGTTGGCCCAGGAAATGGTTTTTACCAACTCCTGCGGATGCTTCTGAATCTGTTCGATGAGAGGCTGAAACGCATCGGCTTGAGCGACGCTGCCGTTAGCGTCTGTGAGATCCCCCGAAACGAAGGAAGGATCGAGATTTTTGTAGAGAAGTGCGCGGACGCCGTGCGGGAGTTCTAGGGAAGCAAGAAAGTTCTGGTCGAGCCGGCGGCCGCCGATGATGTAAATGCTCTTGTCGCCAACCGTCTGCGTTCGGACGACGGTGAGTGAGAGGGCCGACGAATCAGGCAGCTCCTCTTTCTTCAGGAAAGCCCCGACCGAATCCCAGTTCTTTGCGGAGGTCACCCACTCATTCTTATAGCCGACCCGCGCAGGGTATTGCGCCGAAGAGATGAGCGCGCCGTCGGAGTTCACAAATTCGACAAAGTCAAGGCCGTGGGCTTGTGCGGCCCCGTTAGCGTCGCGGAGGTAGATGGAGGCATCCGCGTTGGGACGGGCAAGATCGAGCACCATGCGCACCGTGACGTCGGAATTACTGATGTTTTCAACCTGCTGCACGACGACTTCGCCGCGCTGCGCGAATTCCTTTTTGAACTGTTCTTCGAGCGCCTGCGTGCGCTGTGTGTCCATATCTTCAAACGCGCGCTGCGTGTAATGCGTAACGCCGTAGGCCACAAGAGAAACAGAGGCCAGCATGGTAAGGAGGAAAATCAGAAAGACTTTGCTGCGGAAGGTCATGGTTTTGCCCCCGGATTGCGAGCCGAAGAACTTCTCCTGGAAGAACCGGCGCCCGTTTTCGCCGCGGACGCTTCGTCCGGTTCGAGCCAGACATCGGCTAGCCGCCAATCGCCCCAAACCGAAGCGTTCCAGTTGCGGACATTCGTGCGGACGCCTACATATCCCGGCAAAAACACCAGCGGCAATACACGGCGCTCCTCGAGCAAGCGGTGCTCCTGCAGGAAAAGCTGTTCGGGGTCCGCGGCATTCGCCGGCAAATCTCCGCTTTGTATCAATTGCTTCACAAACTCCTCCAACTCCTCGCGTGGCGATAGCGAATCGTAGTGCCACGCAAACAGATGCAAGCCGCCACTCACCGCACTCAACGCCGAAGCATTGGCACTTCCCGGCAACGCGACCTGCACGAGCAGGTTGGCTTGCCGGGCGTTGACCGCCACACGCTCACCCATCAATTTATAAAGATCGCCCGGAGTGTCCACATACAATCGCAATGGCTGTGCCACGCCCGCAACAGCGGAAGGAAACGCAGCCCGGAGTTGCCTAGCGCGCTCTAGATTCATGGGACTCTCGAAAAGAAAAGCATATCCCGTTAGCCAATGCGGCAAAAGGGCGTCGGCGGGTTGTGCTTCCCTTTGCAGCAACACGTTGGCCATGGTGTCGCGATCGAGGGCGAGCCAGAGGGCTTCGCGGAGTTGATCAGAAGCTGGGGCGGTCAGCGCGTCGTCGAACCGCAAGGCTACTAACGTTTCCGGCTCAGAACTCCAGAGCCGGAAACCTTCCTGGCGGGCCTTGCGCACCAGATCGGGTGCGATTTCCGCAATGTCGGCCTTGCCGATTTGCAGATCGAAGAGTTGCCGCAACGCGGGCTCACCGAGGGTGACTTCCACAAAATCCACAAACGGGCGCCCGGCCCAACAATTTTCGTTGGCCTGGAATTTCATGTGGGCGGGCTTGATGGCGTTCGAATTTAAGTCGGAAGGAGCGCCGTCAATGGATTCCACGACGGAAAACGGGCCCGTGCCGAGCAGGGTTCCGTCGGGCAGCGAGCGAAAGACAAAGTTGCGACCAGACGCTAGCCGTTCAACCAGGTCGGGCGCGGGACGGGAGGAACGAATATTGACGGCATTCTCCCCGGCGCTGATTTCGAATGGCTTGCCCAGCGTGGATTGCAGCGCCGCTACCGCGTCGGCCGGTGTGAACAGGGAGCCGTCCGAGAAGCGCACTCCGCCGCGCATTTTGAACCGCCAGTTCCTGTTGGCGGCATCGTGGGTCCACTCCGTGGCCAGTGCCGGCTGGAACCGTCCGTAGTCATCGAGGGTAACGAGGCGATCGTAGACCAGGCTCGCAAGCTTTTCATTCGAAGCCGTGGCCAGCGCGCCCGGAGTCCATTGCCGCGGATCCAGCGAAGCGCTTGCCGTGCGAAGCTTCACATGGAGTGTGCCACCGTAGCGGGGCGGAGAAGCTTGCGATGTGCCAGCGGCAAAAGCAATCAGGGCAAGGCTAATCGCCGCAAGCCAGTGTGATTCTGTAGACTTCATAATTCCCTGTTCGTAGATTGCGTGCAACCACAAGCGCGCTGCTCGTATTCTGTCCGGCGTTCACGCTGAGCACCGGTCCTGGAAATTCGCTGGGCACGTCGGCACTGCCTCCCTGGGTGGCCCCGTCGGGAACTAGGTGCAGTACATCGCCGACCGTAGGGTCGCTGCCCGGCTGCGAAATAGCCCAGTTTGCCTCATCGCACGGCGAAGCAAGGACGGTGTCGATGCGCCAGACTGATTTTCCAATGGCCGGAGCTTTTTCGGCGTGGCATTTGGCTTCTGCCGGGGAAACCCAGGAAAAATCACAGGCCTGGCCCCAGAGTTGCACGGTGACCTGATCGCCGTGAGGTGCGATTGCCGCGTGAGGATCGCGGACTGGTTTGAGGTCCGCCACACCCAGCGTCACGCTTTGTCTTACCTCACCTTTTGCGTCTACACGCAGCGCTAGCACTTCGAAGTTCTTATAAAGAAGCACAGCGAGGCCGCCTTCAGAGCCGTTCCACAGGGAGGACGCGTCGAGGATGCGCTCCGCACTTTCGTAGATGAGCTGACGTTCCAGACGCACGGGCGCAACATGGAGTTCCACCGGTGGTAGAGAGGTGCGGGGGACCGCGACGATCCGGACCTCGTCGCGCTCGCCGACACGGGTTTTGGCGGTCAGCACGACTTGCGTTGGCGTTACCACCGCATAGACCGTGAGCGGCACGGCGGCCGCCTCTTCGCTCATCTGCAAGGCATGGCGGTCGAATTCCTCCTGCAGAGTATCCAGCCAGTGCGTGGCTTCCCCCTCCGACCATTTTTCGTCGGGGTGCCAATCAAGACGCAGCGCACCATGCAAACCAGGAATCCCCGCTATGCGGTCGGCGAGTTTTCGCACCGTTTCTTTCATAGGGGTCTCGGAATCAGCAAAAACGAAAAGCTGCCGGCAATGTACCGCTACCCAAACTCCGAGGAGCAAGAGCGCTCCCAGAAAAACGCGACGCATTCGTTTTTGTTTGAGAATTTCCGCCGAAGATTGCACGCTCGCTCCGCCGCGCGGCGCCATTCTTTCTCAATGCGCCCGGTAATCGTTGTAGAGATCCAGGTGATTCAGCATCCGGATCATGATCTGGGTATAGGCCAAATACTCCGACAGGCTTTCATCCGAAATGTTGAACAGCGACTTGCGCCGCGCCTGCCGCACGGTTTCGAAATCCTCCGCTTTCAAGGTGGCAACGGCTGCGTTCTGAAACGCCGTGTGATCGGCGATGCCGTAGACCGGCTCGCTCTCCGCAACCGCTTTGGCGAGTTCTTCCTGGGTGGCTTTCTTCTCGCGCATCTGGCGGTCGAATTCCGCGCCACGTGTGCTCATGACATCGTCGAATTCCTTTCGCGTATGCGGCAAGCCAGCAATGATTTGCAGAACTTGTTCGCGGGTCCATTTCGGATTGGCAAGGCCAACAGCGTCAGGCGCCTCGTATTTCATAACCGCCAGAATGTCATTCCGGCGGTAGTCTTCCTTGATGTCGGCTAGGCCGCCCCAGGTGCTAAGCGTGCGTAAGGCGACTTCCGTCATTTGCTCGGCGAGAAGATGCGCGGCGGCCGCCCTAACGAATGGCTCTGGAGCGTCGAGCTTGGCGACGAGCGCTTTGCTGGCCTGTGCAGGCTCCATGCTGCCATAGAGAAAAAGTGCCGCGGTATCGGAATCCAGATCGAGAGAGTGTTCGGAGATGTGGATGACCGCATTTGGATAGAGCAATAGCTTTGCCGCGAGGGCATGGATGTCCACTCCTCGCTGGCTGAGTTCGAGCGCGAGCGAAAGGTAGTTCGCGGGATCAGTCTCCTGAAAATCGGTCTGCACGAGCGCGTCTTTGACGACCGCCAGGGATTCCGGGGATTTATCCAGTTGGTAAAGGAAGGAAGCCGCGTCGAACTGAAAAAGGTGATCGCTTTTCTCCGAGGCCAGCATGTCTTTCAGGCAGCTTTCCCCTTCTTGACCGGCAGCTTGGAGTTGTTTCCAGTAAGCGTCGATTTCCTTGCTTTTTGCTTCTATCTGCGGCTCGTTGAGCTGCGTGAGGTGGAACCCGTAGACCTTCTCCTTTTGTGCCCGCAAGTCGGCGCACGAGGGCATATTTTCGCGGGCCGTCGCCGCACCGATCGTAAACAGGCACATCGCCGCACCCACCGCCATCCGCTGCAAGCTACACCTCACCAACGTCTCCTAAATGCTATCACCCTTCTTAAGAGTGCCCCTGTGCCAGGCCTTCAGCGCACTTCCAAAAGGATACAGAAAGGGCGCCGGGCAGCTTGGTCAGGGCCACCCGGCTGGTCAGCAGAGGGACTACTTCGTTTTGTTTTGTCTGTTTAGAGGAAATCATGCGCGCCTCTCAGGATCTTAGTCGAGCGAGTCGCGCTTAATTGTTTCCGTGCGGACTGGGATCCAGATGCGGGCGTCGGGCGAACCCGCGGTTTTGTTTTGCCAGCCGAAGCGGCGTAGGGTGATGCGATAACTGGTCCGACCATCAATCGAGTGAAAGGTGTAGACGGCTCTTCGGGCGGACGTTTTGCCGTCGTTGTTGACCAGAGAGGCCAATTCGAAATCATAGTTGGCGAATTCCGGGACGGTTCTGCTGACGGTCATGACGGCGACCGACTTTGCGTCGCGGCACCAAGCGTCGTGACCAGCATTAACCCAGCGCTGCAGGGACTCGGCCCGAGCGTGGTCTACCGGGAGATCCCTCACGACGCGGTGCTCGCGCGTCTGCGCTTCAATTACGGTCATGGTCCTCGCGCCGAGCGTCCAAAGCGCCAGGCAAAAGGTAATCCGCAAAACCACCGGCAGAATCACGCAGAGCTTGTTTCTCCTGTTGTTTGTACCGTTCCCATTCATGACGCCCTCCTGTCGAACCGCGATCAAGGACTGCCGAATATTTCGTTCGTTTTCCTTACTTTCTTGCCTCCCTACGGCGCTACTTCTTTTTCGGCCGGGCGGGTGGCGCGGAGCGCGGCGCCGGTCGGATTGCCATTGGCGATTAGCAAGCGCGGCGGTGCTTGTCTTTTGGCTCATGGCATGTCCTCCAGCGACGCGGTCCGGGCCACCCACAGGGGTATTGACCGGCGTTCCCGAGAGGCGGCCTTGCTCTAACCGCCTCTCCGAAATTCGTTATGGGCGTTTACCGGGCTTGCGCTGCGCCGCGGCGGTGGCGGCAGGCGACGGGTCGTCGGAATCCTCTGCTGGCGCGTCGACGCCGCCCGAGGCGTTGTTACTCTGAAAAGCGGAGCGCATCACATCAGAGGCGAAAAAGTTCTTGCCGTCCATAGGCACCATCATGATTTGCAGCTTGTCCGAAAGGCGTTCGGCAATGATCTTCTGAATGAGCAGGGGGTTCTGCTTGAGTACCGCGGCTTCGTATCTCATGCGTTCGGCGTCGGCGGCAGCGGTGACGCGAATACGGTTCGCTTCGGCGTCGGACAGATTCTTTTGGCGCTCGACCTCCGCCTTGCTGTCAATGATCTTGGCCTGCGCTGCGGCTTCCGCGTTTTGCAGCGTGGCTTCCTTGCGAGCTTCTGCTTCGAGCTTGGTCTGTTCAATCTGCTTCTGTTTCAGGGGCAGGGTGTACTGCATGGCGTCGGCTTCGGCCTTGGCTTGCAGGACGCGCACTTGGGCCTGCGCTTCGGCTTGCTTGACGTCGCGGGACTTTTGGGCCTCGGCTTCGAGCTCGGCAATCTTTACTTCTTTGGTCTTGATTTCCTGTTCGGTGCCGAGGCGTTCGTTCTCCTGTTCTTTCAGCAGCAGGCCCTCGAGGCCCTTGGCATACTCGGCGGGAAGCTGAATGTCACGCAGCAGGACTTCGCGGACCACGATGCCGTCAGCGCCTAGCCGAGTCTTGATGATTTCCGCGGCTTGCGTGCGCAGTTCTTCGCGCTTCAAAGCGAAGATTTCGCGGGTGACGTAGCTGGGGGCGAGCTGCCGGTAGGTGGAAGACACCACGGGCGCAACCACCTGCTCGCCGACAGGGCGCGGCAAATTCTGATGGATGGTGTTGAGCTTTGAAGGGTCGATACGATAGCGCACCGTGACGGCCAGACCAAGATTCAAGCCTTCGCGGGCTTGCACGGTGAGCACTTCCGCGGCATTTTTTCCGCCGAGATAGGCAGCCGAGGTAGCGAAGACCTGCTCGCGAGTGTCATACAGGACCAGGTTATCGACGAACGGTGTGATTAAATGCACGCCCGGATACAACGTACCCGGGCGGGCGCCGTAGATTTGGCTGACGCGAACGCCGGCCGAGCCGTCGGGCACTACCACAATCGCCGCTTGTAAGAGAACCGGCAGGATACCGGCTGCCGCTAGCTGGAGCGCCAGCCGCCACCGCACCGGACCGAAAGGGCGCGCCGGCTTTTCCTTCACCCCCTCCGTGTCGGGTTCAGCGCTCGCCTGTTCGAGCAACCACCGCAGGCGAGCCGCCATGTAGATGTCGTAGATGACCACAATCGCGGCGCTGCTGAACAAGCCCACGCCGAAAAGCATCAGAAGCGATTTCAGTGCCAGCATACTTGTCCTTTCGTCCCATCTCCCGGTGATCTGCGGGGAGCAAAGTTTGTGAGGACCCCGTTCAGGCGTTACACCGGAAACTCGAACTACTGCCGCGCACTCAGTGCGCGAACCACCAACTGCGCCCCATGCGCAACGTTGACGCGAACCGGCACGCGGTCGGCCGTCGCAGGCTGTATCAGCCAAAGCATGGCGTGCAGAAGAGCGCTCTGCAGCACTAGCGCCGCAAACAGTGCCAGCAGCGTCATCACGACCAGTCCCGCGAACCCAAGCATGATTTCCATCGGTGCTCTCCTAATTTGCGACGGGCTGAGTAACTTCACGCGGGAGGATGGATCGCAGGCCGGTGGCCACATTCAAGTTACTGAAAATAAGTTGGTTAAAAGAGAAAGCTCCACTGTTTCCCGTGGTCTGTCACACACAGCGTGTACGCTCTGCCGCGGAGACTCACGGCTGGAAGGTTCTGTTCTCAGGTCAAAGAAAGCGGGGTAGCGGAGATACTGCAGGGGTCGTTGCCGAGAACGGTTCTATTCCCGCTTGTACTTGCCCGTTTCGCCGGGACCTTTGATGAGGAGTTCGTCCCCTTTGAATGCGAAGCCCCAGAG
>Ga0126371_10000196_pt1 | contig 46356 bp, 43 predicted proteins | sample PanSoiMetaPlot_4_FD_110145 | JGI IMG/M metagenome (GOLD analysis project Ga0126371, IMG submission 110145) | Tropical forest soil microbial communities from Panama - MetaG Plot_4 | ecosystem: Environmental > Terrestrial > Soil > Tropical forest > Bulk soil | place: Panama | collected 2016-02-17
CAAGACCGCGCTGGTCTACACCTACGACTGCGGCGACTTCGGCAAGAACCTCGAGGACTGCCTCGCGCTCGCCGACTATGCGGGCTTCGCCAAGCGCCGCGCCGAATCGGAGAAGCACGGCAAGTTGCGCGGGCTCGGCATCGCGAGCACGGTCGAGGCGTCCAATGCCGGCCTGATCGAGCATGCCGAGATCCGCTTCGATCCGACCGGCACGCTCACGGTCTTCGTCGGCACGCACGACCACGGCCAGGGGCACCAGACCACGTTCCGCCAGATCATCGCCGACAAGTTCGGCGTCGATCCGGCGCGCATCGGTTTCAAGTTCGGCGACACCGACCAGATCATGATCGGCACCGGCACCTTCGGCTCGCGCTCGACCGCCTGCGCCGGCACCGCCATGCTGATGGCGGCCGACAAGATCATCGCCAAGGGCACGAGGATCGCGGCGCACATACTGGAGGCGGGCGAGCACGACATCGAGTTCCGCAACGGCAAGTTCGCGGTCGCGGGCACCGACAAGGCGGTGGATCTCGGCCAGGTCGCACGCGACGCCTTCGTGCCCGCGAAGCTGCCGAAGGGCCTCGAGCCCGGCCTCTACGAGACCGGCACCTTCGACGGCGGCCAGCGCACCTATCCCAATGGGTGCCACATCAGCGAGGTCGAGATCGATCAGGAGAGCGGCGAGGTCGCGCTGGTGCGCTACACCGCGGTCGACGACGTCGGGCACATGATCAATCCGCTGCTGGTCGAGGGGCAGCTGCACGGCGGCGTCGCCATGGGGGTCGGCCAGGCGCTGATGGAGAACATGGTCTATGACGGCTCCGGCCAGGTCGTATCCGGCTCGTTCATGGATTACGCGATGCCGCGCGCGCACGACTTCTGCGATTTCAAGCTCGGCGAGAACGAGGTGCCGACCAAGCTCAATCCGCTCGGCGTCAAGGGCGCGGGCGAGTCGGGCACGGTCGGGGCGCTCGCGTCGCTGATGAACGCGGTGAACGACGCGATGGCGCATGTCGGCGCCGACTACGTGCAGATGCCGGCGACGCCCGAGAAGCTGTGGAAGGCGATACGGAAGGCAAGGTCGTAGATCGTAAGATGGGTCGTCGCAGGGTGGGCAAAGGCGCGACAGCGCCGTGCCGGCGCGCACCAACGGTGGACATGCTTCGCTTCGGCCATCCCATGGGTCGGCGGGTCCCTCTTACAGCTCGTCGAGTTCATCGAGATTTCGTTGCTCGGCGATGAACCGCGCGGTCCACTCGGCGGACAAGGCATCGCGCTGAATCGTAAGATCGACCTTGCTTGCATCGATCGGCGCTCTCCCCTCGAGGCCGAACAGCCGAGCGATCCGGTCGACGCAGGCTTGCGGGCTCGCCACCAGATCCTCATAGGCGACAATGACCGGTGAAATGTCGTTTCGGGCGAAGAAGACCCGCCAGCGCGCGTTGTCACGCGCGGCGCGCCGCAGGAGGTCGAGAATCCGGCCCGCGTCATAGACCTCGGGCGCCTGCGCCGCCATGCCGGCGCGCCAGCGGTTCGTCTGCTCCGCGCGCAGCCAGGAAACCGACTGCGCCACCAGATCGCGCCGTTCGAGGAGGACGAAGCGCAGGCCCGGCAACTGCTCCGTCCACCGAACCGACCGTGCGACGCGAGCGAGTTGCTCGGGAAAAAGCTTGAGCCCGTAGATTCCGTTGGCGCCCGTCCCGAACGTGAGCACGCATTCGATCTGTTCGTCCGGCTCATCGGGATAGTCGGGGAAGCCGAGCAGCCGACGCCCGGCCCCGTTGAAGTACTCGAGCGGATGTCCGAGCACGCCGGTGCTCGACAGGTACTGGCAGAACAGGTTGCTGCCCGAACGCCCCGACGTGCAGATGGCGTATCCGCGCGCGCCGCGCCGTCTCGATTGGTCGGCATAGCCCGCCAAGGCGCACCTACCTCACCCGTCAGACCGAAAGGTTGCGGAATCCGGCATAGTCCGTTTTGACCACGCATGCGGGGTTTCCGGCAACGAGACAGTGCTCGCCGACGGAATCGCGCACCACGGCACCCGCTGCGATCACGCTGTTGCTGCCGATTTCGACGCCGGGCAGGACCACGGCTCCGGCGGCAACGACCGAACCGCGGCCGAGCCGCGTGTTTCCGCAAACGACCGCTCCCGGTCCGAGCGCGGCGAAATCGCCGATCTCGGCGTGGTGCCCGATGTTGACGGCGCGGTTGACGAAAACGAAGGCACCGAGCCGCGTGGCCGCGCCGACGACCGCGAGAACGTTGACGTAGCTTCCGGCACCGACTGTGGCGGATCGCGCCACCACGGCCGTCGGATCGATCACCGTCGCGGCGCCGGCAAAACCTCGGCGCTCCGCGTCCTGGTGCGCGGCGAGCCGATGGCCGGGCGTGAAGATCGGAACGAGATACGGATGCGCCGCGAGCGCGGGACCGACCTCCTCGGCCGGCACGATCCGGTCGCGGGCCAAGGCGTGAACCCGGTCGTCGACATTCCGCACGATCGCGATGACGTCGAGTCCGAGACGAGCGCACGATTCCTCCACCTCGACAACGAGCGATGAGCCACCACCGAATAGAACGACTGACATCTGCATGCTCCGCGACAGCGGTCGGACCCGATCCGGCATCGGTCACCGATAGGCGTCGAGCTCCTGCTCGACGCGCGTCATCTCGCTACGCACGATCGTGATCTCGTCGCGCGGTTCGGCCTCCACCACGGCGTTGCGCCAAATGTAGCGTCGCCCGCCAACTGCGGAAGAACCGATCATGTCGCCGTCGGACGGCTCGCTCCAACCGGGATAGTCCGGCTCGGTCTGGAGCGGCGGGATCGCGTCGCCAAGCAGCAGCCGCGTCGCGTGATTGAGCATGCCGACGTCGACCTCGCGCCCGAGCCACGTCGCGTGCGACATGTCGAGAAATTGCTGCAGGCTCCCGCCGGGCGGCTCCGCAATGCCGCGGCTGCGGACGAACCTGGCAATGGCGTCGCGAAAAACGACGTAGTTGGCGAAGAATGCATGGGCGTCGTGCAGCGTCCAGAACAGCGGATGGCTCTGATGCAATGCGGCGTGCGAGCGGGCGGTCCCGCGCAGCGCATAGACCAGCGGCAGGCGCGCGACCTTGCCCTGGAGGATCGACGTGCTCATGACGGTGAGCTCGCGAAACAGTACCACCCGCATGGCGCAGGCCGCCGTGACGGCGGCGGCGAAGATCGGCGTGCGGAAGACGCCCCAGTAGAACGACTGGTAGCGGCGAAACAGGTCGTAATGTCGCCGCAGCGGGTCGTCGTCTCCGATCGACGGCGTGAAGCCGATGACCTTGTGGATGTCGATGTCGTCGCCGTGCGTCGCGAAAGACAGAAAATATCCGTGCGCGACGATGAAGTCGGGATTCGCATCGAGGAACGCGGCCGCTGCGTCGACTGCATGCGGCAGGACCAGATCATCGTCCGGGACGAGATGGACGTAGGGCGTCGTCACATCGGCGACCGCCGCGGCGAGCTTGTCCGCCATCCGGAACGACGGATCGAAGCGGCGATACTCGGCAAAGCTGTCGCAGGCAGCGCGCACCGCCTCGGCCGTCGCGTCATCGCTCGCGTCGAGAACGATGACGCGATCGCGCACGCCATTGCGACGCAGAAAGTTCAGCTGCCGCGCACACTCGCGCGGCCGGTTGCGGGTCGGCAGCAGCGCGGTCAGCATGCGATGCGGCCCATCGCCCGGCTCACGCGGCCGCGCGCGTCACCGCGGCGTGAAGCGCGTCGACGACGTTGTCCATGTCGTCGGCCGAGAGGCCGGCGTGGAACGGCAACGCGAGGGTCGTGGCCGCGATCCGCTCGGTGACCGGCAAATGACCTTCGCGGAAGCCGAACCGCTTGCGATAATACGGCTGCAGGTGGATCGGCGCGAAATACGGCCGCGAGGGAATCTGGCGCGCCTCGAGCTGGGCGATCAGCCGGTCGCGGTCGATCTCCGGCGCCACCTGGATGACGTAGACGAACCAGCTCGGGCGCGTCCGTGATGGAAGCGGCGGCCGGACTTTGATTCCCGGGATCTCGCGCAGAAGTCGGTCATAGCGGGCCACCACGGCGGCGCGGCGGCGCAGCAGCTCGTCGATCCGTCGCAGCTGCGACAGGCCGAGCGCCGCGCTCATCTCGTCCAGCCGATAGTTGTAGCCGAGATGCTCGTGCGCGGCGTCGGTGCCCATGGCACTGCGGCCCTGGTTGCGCAGGCTGCGCATGAGAGCAGCCCATTCCGGATCGTCGGTCGTGACGATCGCGCCTTCTCCCATGGTCATCTGCTTGTTCGGATAGAACCCGAACACGGCGGCCTTGCCGAACGTGCCGATCTTGCGGCCGTCATATTCGGCGCCCACCGCCTCGCAGGCGTCCTCGATGAGGGCAAGGCCGCGCGCTCCGCACAGCGCCTGAAGCTCGCGCATGGCGCAAGGCTGGCCGAAGACGTGCACCGGCAGGATCGCGCGCGTGCGCGCCGTGACGGCGGCCGCGGCTTTCGTGGGATCGAGATTGAACGATGCCTCGTCGATGTCGACGAAAACCGGCACCCCGCGTTCGTACAGAATGCAGTTCGCCGTCGCGACGAAGCTGAACGCGCTCGTGATCACCTCGTCTCCGTCGGCGATGCCGGCGGCGCGGACGCAGAGATGAAGTCCCGACGTGCCGTTGGCGACACCGATCGCATGACGCGAGCCGATATAGGCGGCAAACGCGGTCTCCAACTGATCGAGGAACGGACCGAGGCTGAGAACCCCGCTCTCGAGCGCTTGTGTCACGAGCATAATGTCTTCCGGCGCAATGTCCGGCGCCGACATCGGCACCCTGTAGTCGCCTGCCATGCCCGTTTCGCCCCGCAACTCGCTTCGCAATCCACGTTTTCGCACGCCGGTCGACGGCGGGAGTCAGTCGCCTGAGCTATTTACGCCCACACGTCGCATCTCGGCAATCCGGCGGCAGTCCGCGTTTTGCGCATGGCCTTCGGTTGCGAAGGCCGCGACAAAGCCAAGAAGTTGTGGCAGGAGATGCAAGGGCAAAGCGAACGGCGAGTGGCGAATGGAAGGCCCCTTGCCTGTTCGCTACTCGCCCGCGCCGTGATAGGATTGCGCAGCTTCAGGAGCAACCCATGCCTCGCCACAAGGCCTATATCCCGCACGGCGTCATTCCGGCCGTGCTGCTGCCGTTCCACGACGACCTCTCGATCGACGAGAAGAGCTTCCGCCGTCATCTGCGCGACGTCGCGGCCGTGAAGGGGCTCTCGGCGATCACCATCAACGCGCATTCGACCGAGGTCGCGTCGTGCACCTTCGACGAGCAGCGGCGCGTGCTCGCGATCGCGCAGGACGAGATCGGCGACAAGCTGCCGATCGTCAACGGCGTGTGGGCGGACGGCAGCATCGAGGCGGCGCACATCGCCCGCATGGCGAGCGAGGGCGGTGCCTCCGCGCTTCTCGTCTTCCCGCCGGCGCCGTTCACGCTCGGCCAGTCGCCCGAGATGGCGCTCGCGCATTTCAAGCGCATCGCGGACGCGAGCGACCTCCCGATCATCGTCTTCCAGTACCCGCTCGCCACCGGCCAGGGCTATCCGCGCGACACGCTGCTCAAGATGTGCGAGCAGGTGCCGACGATCCGCGCCATCAAGGACTGGGCCGGCAACGTGCCGCAGCACGAGATGCACATCCGCGTGCTGCAGAGCCTGCCGCGGCCCGTCAACGTGCTCTCGACGCACAGCGCGTGGCTGTTCTCCTCGCTCGTGCTCGGCTGCAACGGCCTCCTTTCCGGCAGCGGCAGCGTGATCGCCGATCTGCAGTCGGAGCTCTTTCACGCGGTCCAGCGCAACGACCTCGCGGCGGCGCGCGCCCTCAACGACCGCATCTATCCGCTGGCGCAGGTCTTCTATGCCGAGCCGTGGGCCGACATGCACAACCGCATGAAGGAAGCCCTCGTGCTCCTCGGCCGCCTGCCCCGCGCGGTCGTGCGCCCGCCGCTGGTCAAGCTCGGGCGGGCGGAGATCGAGCGCATCCGCGCGGCGCTGGCCGAGGCCGGCCTGCTCGACGCCAAGGCCGGGCGCGACGCCGCCTGACCTGCTCTCCTAGCGTGCGCGGTGAATGCGCGCGCGCGGCGCCGGCCAATAAACGGAAGCCGCGTACGGCGCGATGCCGGGGCGGCGCGGCAAGACCCGCACGTCCGGCACGTGATGCACGTAGGGAAACGGCGTCGGATAGGCGTGCCTTGTCACCACCGCGTAGCCGCCATCCAGAACGGTCGGGTACGCGATCTCGTGGCGGGCATAGATGCCGGGCCCCTCGAGCACCGGCCCCTGGTTGACAATGTAGGCCGGCGCGCCCGGGTCGGATGGGTCGAACACATAACCGATCGGCGGGACCGGAACGAACGGTGGAATCCCGTAGAACACGGGCGCGGCTTCATAGAACCCCGCGACCGCGGGAGTAGCGGCGAGCGTTAGTGCGGTCGCGACGGCAGCCGCCAGACGCACGATGCGCATGGTTAATCTCCGATCGTTGCCCTCCTCGCGTGCCGCGGCGCGAACCTGCCATGGATCGCCCGGCACGCCAATTGCGTCCGCCGGTCAAGGTTTACGGCGTATGAGGCGGTGTCGGATGCGGCCGTGGCCCATGCCGCGAATGCGACAGGCGCGGCTCGACGATCACGGGCGGCCCGACGAACGGCGCCGGCTCGGTGGCGGGGCTCGGGTCGGACTCGCTGTGCCACTGGCGGAAGTACCGCTCCGCCTGACGGGGCTTGCGCCGATGCGGCGGCGGGATGACCTCGTGCCGCCCATAGCGCGGCTTGTGGCCGGTGCGCGGGAAATACGGGGCGACGTTCGCGTCGTTGGGCACCCAATAGGGCCCCCAATACGGCATGATGACGATCGGCGTGACCACGCCGGGGCGGTTGAGGCCCCACTCGCCTTCGACCACCGCGCCCGTGGCGTCCACACCATTGATCATGACGGGCACACCGGGGCGCCCCGGCACCACGATCACCGGCTCGTTGTCGGCCGCCGCAGGCCGCGACGCCGCGACCGCGCCGAGCGCGAGGGCGGCGATGAAAGCGGGCTTGACGCTGCGATGCAGGCGCATGGATGTCTCCGGACGCGAGACCAGCGTCCCGGCGATCATATTAAGGCGCGGACCGCGTCCGGGGATGCAATGCGGCGGGGAAAATTGTGGAACAGCATTAATCGGGACCTAGGCCAACGTGGGACATGCCGGCCGGCTTGTCGCCAAGCCGGCCGGCTGGTAGCTCTGCGGGCGAGCCGGCTTAGCTCAGCTGGTAGAGCACGTGATTTGTAATCACGGGGTCAGGGGTTCGAATCCCTTAGCCGGCACCATGTTTCGCCCGAGGGTTTTTAATATCTGAGCTGCGATCCACGGCACGGGCCGTCGCGGCTGGTGTTCTCACTTTACTTCTGCCACCGAGGGCGCCGGCGCCGACGAACCCATCGCCTCGGCTGGCTCGGCACGCTCCTCGACCGGGCCCGTCTCGCGGCTGAGGCTGAGCGCCGAGTTGATCAGCCCGACGTGGCTGTAGGCCTGGGGAAAATTGCCCAGCATGCGGCCGGTGACGGGATCGATTTCCTCGGCGAGGAGGCCGACGTCGTTGCAGCGCGCCAGCAGACGGTCGAACAGCTTGCGCGCCTCCGCGCGCCGCCCCTGGAGGATGTAATTGTCGACCAGCCAGAAGCTGCAGGCGAGGAACGCCCCCTCGCCTGCCGGCAGCCCGTCGATCGTGTGCTCGCTCTCGTAGCGCAGCACGAGCTCGTCGCCGATCAGGAGCCGCCGCTCGATCGCCCGCAGGGTGCCGCGCACGCGCGGATCCTCGGCGGGCAGAAAGCCCACGATCGGGATCAGCAGCAGGCTCGCGTCGAGCTCGTGCGAGCCGTAGGTCTGAACGAAGCTGTCGAGCTCGCGGTTGAATCCGCGCTCGCATACTTCCGCGTGGATCTCGTCGGCGATGGCGCGCCAGCGCTGCGCCCTCGCGGGCGGGGTGAACTCGTTGAGCGCCGCGCGATCGAACGCCACCCACGCCATCACCTTGGAGTGGACGAAATGCTGCGCCCCGCCACGCACCTCCCAGATGCCTTCGTCCGGCTCGCGCCACGCGCTTTCCAGATACTCGAGCACCACGGCGCGCAATTCCTGCGAACGCGGCGACGGCGGCATGCCGGCCTTCAAGGCCTGGAAAATGGCGTCGGCGATCTCGCCATACACGTCGAGCTGGCGCTGCCGATGGGCGCCGTTGCCGATCCGCACCGGCGCGGCGCCCTCGTAGCCGGGCAGCCAGTCGACGGTCAGCTCGGGCAGCCAGCGCTCGCCGCCGACGCCGTACATGATCTGCACCTGGCTCGGGCTGCCAGCGACCGCGCGCAGGAGCCAGTCGCGCCACGCATGCGCCTCATCGGAGTAGCCGAGGTGGAGAAAGGCGAGCAGCGTGAAGGTCGCGTCGCGCAGCCAGCAATAGCGATAGTCCCAGTTGCGCGTGCCGCCGAAGCTCTCGGGCAGCGAGGTTGTCGCCGCCGCGACGATCCCGCCGGTCGGCGCGTAGGTGAGCGCCTTGAGGGTGATGAGCGAGCGCTTGACCGCGTCCGTCCACGGCCCGACCGGCAGACAGCGATCGCTCCATTGCCGCCAGAACCCCTCGGTGAGCTCCAGCGCCGCGAGCGCATCGATCGCACGCGGCGCGGCTTCGAACGAGGCCCCGTAGGACAGAACGAACGCGACCGTCTCGCCGCCCGCGACCGAGAACCCACCGACCGTCTTGAGATCCTCGCCGCGCAGCTCGACCGGCGTGCGCAGCGTCAACCGCTCCGGCCCCGCGATCATGTCGAGCCCGCCGTCGTCGCGCCGGGTCACCCACGGCACCGACGCGCCATAGTTGAAGCGCACGACGATCTCGCTGCAGAAATCGACCTGCCCGGCCTGGCCGACGATGATGCGCACCAGATGGGCGCTGTCCGACGGCGGCATGAAGTCGACGACCGCGGCGCGGCCGGTCGCGGTTTCGAACTCGGTCTCCAGCACCAGCGTGCCGGGAAGGTATCGTCGTCGCACCGTGTGCGAGGCGTCGCGCGGCGCGATCAGCCAGCGACCGTTGTCGGGACTGCCGAGCAGGGCCGCGAAGCACGCGGCCGAGTCGAACCGCGGCCAGCACAGCCAATCGATCGAGCCGTCACGCCCGATCAGCGCGGCCGACTTGCAGTCGCCGATCAGTGCATAGTCTTCGATCCGCAGTGCCATTCATTGCGCTCCGATGATGGCGCAAACGCCGGTCGCGTGAAGTCTCCTCACGAGGCCATGCACTTCGTCGACGTCCCTGGAGATAGGAGACCGACGCCACCCAACCAACCCGATCGGCGTGACATGCGACCTTCAACGGAACCGAATAATCGGTGCGCATGTGTCCCAAAATGAGGCGCGGGGTGCCCAACACCAAACGTGATACCGGGGCCCGGCCATCGCTCTTGAGACGTATCTGGCCCCGCGCACGTTCCCGAATCCGCGCGCCGCATATGCGGATTGGTGGCGGCGAGTGGTCGTCGCGCTTTCGGATCACACGCGCGCGTACGTGCCGATCAGGCAGCCTTTTGCCATCACGTGACCGCGCAGCTCCGCGAGCAGCCGCGAGCGGCCGGGCGAGCGCTCGAACGCCGGAAAGCGGACGAGCGCAAAGATCTCGAAGGCATAGCGATGCGGCCCATGCCCGGGCGGCGGATCAGGCGGCAGATAATGCGCGCTGAAAAACGAGTTGCGCCCCATGCGATGCGCGCCGCCGTCGCGGGCCGAGCAGGGCAGCGCGCCTGCGTCGAGGCGACGCTCGCCCGCCGCCAGCAGCGCGATGCAATGCACCAGCGGACTCGGGGTCGGGCTGTCGGCGTCCTCGATCAGCAGCACCAAGGCCCGCGCGGTCGCAGGGACGTCCGACCATGCGAGCGGCGGTGAAAGGCATTCGCCATCGGCCGTGTAACGGCGAGGGATCGGCCCGCCCTCGGCGAAGGCAGGGCTTGTCACGACGAGATCGAGGGTCGCGGCCCCGGCGACGTCGCGACTTTTGCAGGCCAGCGCCTCAGGGCCGGGTCGCACCCGCTCGAGCGCACGCCCGAAAACGGAAGGCAGATTTTGCAGCATGGCGATCCTCGTTCTTGCAGTCGCGCGCACATCGATTCCGACAGCCGCGACATGCAACGTCGCTGCTTGGGTGCAATACATGGCCGAAAGCTTCGTTCCACAGCGTGCCCGGCCGCGTCCGCGGTCGGCTTCCGGACATCCACCGCGCGGAACCCGGCAGACGCATGTCCGTTGTCATTCCGCGCGGGTGCGAGGAGGCGCTGCATGTGCGTCGTCGAAGCGCTCGAGAGCTCGATCGCACGCCTCACGGGCGCGGGCCAGACGACGCGCGCCCAATTGCGCGTACGCGAGCGCCGGGCGCGGACGTTCGCCTTCGACGACGACCGTGCGACCCCGAACAATCCCCGGAGATGAGGGACGTGGAGCGATCCATCAACGGCAACCGTACAGATGGAGACGCGCTCGATCCGAAGGATCCGGACGAGCGGCGGCTGGCGCGCCGCCTCGGCCTGCGCCGGACCGCGACCGACGCGCTGACCATCCGCCGCGTGCGCTGCGGCCGCGGCTTTGCCTATTTGGACGCCGACGGCGCCCGCATCCGCGATCGCCGCATAACGCGCCGCCTCGCCAAGCTCGCAGTGCCGCCCGCCTATCGCGAGGTCCTCTATGCGCGCGATCCCTCGGCGCATCTGCAGGCGATCGGCCGCGACGCCGCCGGGCGGCTGCAATATCGCTACCACTCCGACTGGGAGAAGATCCGCGAGCGGCGCAAGGCGCAGCGCCTGCTGCGGCTGGTCGACACGCTGCCGCGCATCCGCCGCGCCATCGCTCGGTATCTCGCCGGCGAGGCGGCGTGCCGCGAATACGCGCTGGCGGCCGCGGTCGAGCTTGTCGCGGTCAGCGCCATCCGCGCCGGCAGCGAAGCCTATGCGCGCGAGCGCGGCACGCGCGGGGCCGCGACGCTGCTCAAATCGAACGTCAGGGTAACGGGCGAGATCGTGGTGCTCTCGTTCCGCGGCAAGGGCGGCAAGCGCATCGAGAAGGAGCTGCACGCGCCACGCCTCGCCGCCGCGATGGCGGCGCTCGCCGCATTGCCGGGCCGGCGCCTCCTTCAGTATCGCGACGCCGGGGGTGATGTGCGCCACATCCGCGCCCGCGACATCAACGCGTTCCTCCGCGCCGTGGCGGGAGCGCGCATCTCGCTCAAGGACTTTCGCACCCTGTGCGCCACCGCGCGCGTGCTCGAGCGGCTCGCGCGCGTCACGCCGGCGCCGAGCGAGCGTCAGCGCAAGCGGCAGGTGCTCGATGCGATCCGCGAGGCGGCCGATGATCTCGCCAACACTCCGGCGATCTGTCGCAAGAGCTACGTGCACGAAACCGTGCTCGACGCGTTCGAGACCGGCGCGCTGGAGCGTTATGCCGCCGCGCTCAAGCCGGCGCGCAAGGCGGCGCAGCGCGAGCGGCTGATGGCGCGCGTGCTGGCCGCCCATTGCGAAAGCGAGTGAACGCTTAGCCCCGGTTCATACGCGCCTGATCATGCCGAACCCGGCATTGCAGCCTGGACCGCCCGGCAATTTCGGATGCGGACTGCAGCCGAATTCTCACTTGCCCGACGGCGATGCCTCCGGCGATTTATCCTGGTTGCCCGAGCCGCCCTGGCCACCCTGGCTGGGCGAACCGCCCTGGCCCGTGGTGCTCCCCGGAATTTTGCGGATGGCCGTGACCGAACTCGGAGTAATGAACATCATCGTCTGGTTGCCTTCCTTGTCCTTGGCGCGCACCAGGAACGAGCGCGGCACGATCGTGATGTCGGTGAATCCCGCCTGCTCCAGATTCTTCTGCACCTGCTGTTGCGCGTGCATCTGCTGCTGCTGGTCGGCCTGCCCTTGTTCGGATGTGGCCGATTGCCCGGACGGCGTGCTCGTCGAGGGCGACTGCGCCCACGCGGCGCTCGCAAGCAGCGGAACGACCATGACGAAAGCGAATGATCGCATGTGGTGAACTCCTATGCCGTGACGCCCTCCTCTCTCGGGCAACGGCATCGGGAGGTGTCAGTTCAAGCAAAAATTTGCTGCGCCATTTGTTCGCACCCGTAGCGCCACACCGAGGCGTCGGCGGTCGCGACATCGGTATCGCCGTTGGAACACGTTCCGGCACCGCCTGCGCCCAAATCGACCGAAGCGACCGTGGAGCTTGGCGGGGCTGCGAGGTTCAGTCCCGCGCTCCGCCGATCATGTCCGACGTCGTGGTGCCGCGCGTCGCCTGCTCCATCTCGCTGTCGATCGCGGCGCCGAGCAGGACGACGATCGTCGAGATCCACATCCAGATCATGAAGCCGATGACAGCCCCGAGCGAGCCATAGGTCTTGTTGTAGCTGCCGAAGTTGGCGGCGTACCAGGTGAACAGCGCCGACGCGATCAGCCAGAGAGTGGCCGCGACGGCGCTGCCCCACGTGACCCAGCGCCATACCGCATCCGACCGGCTCGCACCGAAGCGATAGAGGACCGCCATCCAGAGCATGACGCCGACGAGGAGCGCCGGCCACCGCAGCCAGCGGAACGCCGCCTCGGCGACCGTGGTGATGCCGAAATAGTCGAGCGCGATCGGCACGACGACCATGGCGGCGAGCGCGATGAGAGCGAAACCGATCGTCGCGGCCGTGAACGCCAGCGACATCGCATTGAGCTTGATGAAGCTGCGTTTCTCGGGGACCTCGTATACGAGGTTCAGCGCGTCGAAGAGTCCCTTGATGCCGGCATTGGCGCTCCACAGTGCGGTGACGAGCCCGACCACGAAGGCGACGCCGAGCGTGCCGCGAGGCTGGCCGGTCAGCCGCTTTAGCTCGTCGCCGACGACCTCGACACCGCCGCCGGGCAGCACGCCCGAGAGCGTATCGAGGTGGCTGCCGATGGCGCCCGGATCGGCAAACAGGCCGTAGATCGCGACCAGCGCCGCCATGGCCGGAAAGAGCGCCAGAATGGAATAGAACGTGACGCCGGCCGCCATCGCAAGGAGATGATGCTTGTCGATGTCCTGATAAACGCGGAGGAGAAGATCCTTCCAGCCGAGGCGCGCGCCGTGCGGGGGCGCATCCGGCCGCCGGCCGCGAGCGCCTTCGAGGGAATGGTCCCCGCTCGCCGCGGGTTCGCCGCCCTCGATGCGAACGTCCCGCCGCGGCTGGCGTGCCACATGCAGCCCCAGCCTGAAGCCTATGGCAAGCACCGCCGCCCCCGCGACAGCCGCCCACAGAGGATGCTCGTGCTCGTCGCGCAAGCCCGCCGCCTTACTCGGACGAAGGCTCGCGTCGCGCGGCATCGGCCGTCATTTCGCCCTGTCTGGATTCGTCCGACGGGACGAGCGGGGCCTCGCCACCATGCTCGTGCCGCGCGCTCGCGTCGCTCGCGGCAGCGCCCGCGTGCTGCTCGTTCGCATGCAGCTGCTCCTCGAGCTCCGGCTTGGCCGCATTCCACGCCTGCTCGGCCACCGCCTTGCCCTTGTCGGCCTGCTCTTCCACGAACGCCTTGGCGTCGTGCTTGGCCGCATCGCTCGCGTCGCCCATCATCTTGTCCTCAACATCAGTGGAGGGCAGAGACGCACCGAGCATCGCGCCGACCGCGAGACCGATGCCGGCGAGCACCAGTGGCTGCTCTTGCAGAAATTCCACGACGTTCCGGCCGCCGGCCGCCGCGTTGTCGCGCATCGACCGCGCGCCGCGGGCGAACACATCCGCGCCTTGCCGCGAGCGTTCGGCCGCCGCATCGTAGGCATTCGAGGCCGCGTTGGAGGCCGAGTCATACGCGGTCGAGGCTGCATCACGCATCGCGGAGCCTGCCGCGTTGGCGCTTTCCTGCAGCCCGGCGCCGACTTCGCCCAGCCGCTGATTGAGCCCTTCAGCCGTCGACCGGGCACTATCCGCCCAGTCGTGCGATTGCCGCCGGGCACTGTCCGCCGGGTCCGCCGCCGTGTCGGACGCGGAATCGCGCGTCGCCTGCGCCACATCGCCCAGACTTTGTGCTGCGGCGCCGGCCCGCGCACCGACCGCGGCATCGGCCGCCCTGAAGTCCTGCCCGTTGCCGAGCCCGTTTCCGCCACCGTCAGCGGCCGTCCGACGCCCGGCCATCATCAGCCAGGCGAGCCCCGCTCCGACGAGCGTGATCGGAAGCGGATTGGCGACGACCTGTTGGCCCAGGTTGCGGACGAATTCGCCACCCCCGCTGTCGCGCGCGTAGTCGACGAGCTGGTCGACCACCTGACCGGGGGTCAGTCGGCTGCGCAGCTCGTCGAGCGTCGCTGCGATCTGCGCGCGGGTCGCCTCGGCTTCGCGTTCAAGCTGCTCGCTGGTAGCCATTGTCCGGCCTCACCTGTTGCTTCGCCACCGAAGCGTCTTCCTGGAGCTGGTTGATCGTCTTGTGCGGCACGAGGTTTCCCGCCTTGAGCCGGTTCACGCCGACCATCAGCAGGATGAGCCCGAGCACCAGGACCGCGCCGCCGACGATCAACGCCGAATACGGCGGCGCGATCCCCGCCTTTTCGAGCGCCGCGACCGCGGCGCCCAGAAGCACGACGAGCGCCGGGATCAGCAGCACCGCGCCCGCCACGACCAGCACCAGCCCCGCCGCGACCTGGCCGACCTTCTCCGACATCTCCGTGCGCGCAAGCTCGCTCTCCTTGCGCACCAGCATGGTGAACTGGCCGAGCAGGCTCGACAGTATCTCGGGAATGGAACGGGTCGATGTGGTTGCCATGACCGAATCTCCGGCTAGCCCCGTTGGCGCGGGCTCGAGCTCTTCAGGAAGCGGGCCAGCGCGAAGCCCGCCAGCACGGATCCCGCGAAAGCGGCAGCAGGCTGACGCCGGGCGAAATCGCGGAAGCCCGCGACCATGTCCTCGATGCTGCGCTGGCGCAGGGTCGAGGAGGCGTCTTGCAGGGTCTCGGCCGCCGAATGGATGAAGCCGGCTGCCTGCGGCAGCTCGTGGGCAAGCTGGTCGGCGGCGCCGTGCACCGCGCGGCCGAGCCGCCCCACGTTGTCGGCGCCGGCCTCCTTGCGCTCCTCGGCGAAATCGCGCGCCTCCTCCATCACGTGTCCGGCCGCATCGCGCGCCGTCGCCTTCATCTCGTCGACAGCCGCCGAGAGGTCGTGCTGGGCCTGGTCGGCCTCCTCGGATGCGCGCTCTTGCGTGGTCTCCATAGGGATTCCCTCTTGCGTGCGAGCGGGCTCGCGCCGGCGCCGGAAAAACCGACGTGGCGGGTCGCGCACGTGCATAAAGGTAACCGTGCGTCGCCATTTGCGTTCCGCGAGCGGTGGCCACTCTGCACGCGGCAGGGAAGGCTGCAGGCGCCATGCGGCGGCCTGCCACAGCGATCGGGCGCCTGCCGATCGAGGCGGCCTCGGTCTTCAAGAGCTCCGGCCGCACGCGCCTTTCGCGCTCACGCCGACGCCGCTTGACGTCCTCGATCTCCTCCTGGGTCAGTCCTCGATTCCGGCGAGCCCGCTGCGCGGCGCGACGGCACGCAGCAGTTCGTCGGCCTCGCCGAAGCACCCAAACGGCCTCGGCCGGAAACGGACGGAGGCGGACGATTCGCAAGGACAAAACACAGCCCATGGATCGAAACCTCGAGGACCAACTGGCCGTGGCCGATCGCCATGTCGTGGATGGCGAGCGCCTGGTGGCGCGGCAACGCTACCTGATTGCTGGATTGCGGCCCGGCGGCCGTCGCGAGAGCCAGCAGGGCCACTCTGACGGGAGCAATGTTCGCAGCAGATATCGGGCCTCAGCGGACCTGATCGCTGGTCCCGCATCGCGACCGGAACGTCTCGCCCGTCCGCACGTTGCCTGAACGAGCCGCCGCACAATCCCCCTCCCCCCGCCTGCGGCGGTGTGCAAGAGCCTCGGGCATCTCGCCCGGGGCTTCTTGTCGTGAGTGGCCAGGAACCCGCGGAATTCCTGGGCGTTCGCTTCGACGCGATGAAAGGACCGGGCGCGGCCTTTCCGTTCAGGACGCTGCGCCGCCACCGCCACGCCATGATCGAGAGCGGCCTCGATTCAATCGGGCTTGCCCGAGCGCTCGTTGCGGATCGCCGCGAACGTGCTCGCGTTCGGGCAATAGTCCTTCCAGCCGGGGCTTGCGGGGTCGCGGCTCAGATCATGCTCGCAGGCGTGCTTGTTGCCGCAAACCGAGCACACCCGCGCAAGGTCGCGCATGGTCTGCGGCTCCGTCCGCTTGATCTCGGCCGTGTCCAGCCCGAGCGCGGCGGCGCGACGCTCGACCAGGCTCGCCGCATCGGGCCATTTCCCGGCAAGCACCACCAGCTCGCCGGCGCTGACGCCGATGTCGTGCGCAATCTGGGAAAGCTCTTCCTCATCGAGCCCATGCAGACCCTGGAGTGTCGCGGCGCGCTCGCGCCGCTTCCTCCACCAGTCGCCGAAGCGACCCAGCACGGTCCAGGCAGTGCCGGCAGCTTCCGTTGCGGTCATGGCAATCTCCTCTGGTAGATGCCGGCCGCAATCGGTGCGGCCGGCCTCGAGCTCGGGATTCGGATCAGGCCACCAGCGGGCGAAGCGCCGGATGCTCCTTGACGAAGGCCATCCGCTCGACGACCGCGTCCAGGCCCCAGACGTGGCCGGCCCGCTTGGCGATCAGAAAGACGAGCACGCCCGCGTAGACGAGGTGGTAGTCGAGCAGGAAGTTGTTGGTGTTCTCGATGAACGGGAAGTCCATGTGCGCGGTCCAGTACATGAGCATCAGCAGGATGCCGAAGGCCGCGCTGACGCGGACCATGAGCCCGGCCGCAAGGGAGAGGCCGATCAGCAGATGTCCGTACGACACCAGGAAGGTGACGACGGGCGCCCAGGCGGGCGTCGTGAACACCGCATAGGCGTCGTGGAACGTCTTGGTGTGGCTCAGAAAGGCGGCGACCGTGAAATGCGGATCGAACACCTGGTGCGAGGCGGCGTAGAGAAAGGTCCACGCCATCGCGAGCCGGAAGTAGAGCGTGATGGAACGGTCGAAGGTGGATGAGACTGGGGCCGACATGATTCCCTCCTTTTGTGTGCTGGGTTGATCGTGTTCAGGCATTCATCCCGCGCAGCGCCGGGCGGTCGCGCAGCACGATGCGGCGGGAATTCGACAGCTCGATCGCGGCCTCGTTCGCCAGACTGGTGAGCGTGCGCGACACGGTCTCGATGGTGAGGCCGAGATAGTCGGCGATGTCCTGGCGCGACATCGGCAGCTCGACGGTGTCGCCGGCCGGCCGTCGCGCCGCCATCTCGAGCAGAAAGCCGGCGACGCGCTCCTGCGCGGTCTTGACCAGGAGCATGAGGTGATCCTGGACGCGGGCGAGCTCGCGGCCCGTCAGCGTCCACAGCGCGCGCGCGACACCGCTGTCGCGCGCCGCCAGGGCGAGAAGGGCGTCCCGCCTGACCACCAGGATCTCCGATGCCGTGATGGCTTCGGCCGAGAAGGCGTGCTCGTCGCCGGTTTCCAGGCCGAACACGTCGCCCGGCAGATAGAAGGCGCCGATCTGGCGGCGTCCATCGGCCAGGAGCTTCGAGGTCCGCACCGTCCCGCTGATGACCTTGTAGACGTACGCCGCGGGCTCGCCCTCGCCGTGGATCTCGCCGTTGCGGGGGAACGCCATGGGCGCCCCCATCATGTCGACCGGGCCGGCGAGCGCATGCGTCGGCGGAGCGGACCGCGCGCCGGAATGCGCGCTCCGAATCGAGGGAATGCAGGGGGAGCCTGAATGCATCGACATGGCGCGTCTCCGCGTTCGAATTGACACGCCAAGTGATACGGGTTGAGCGGAGTCGCGGAAATTCAGATAATCGACCTAAGGGGCGCCCCATAGGTGAAAACACGTAGTGGCGCCGCGCCAATTGCGGCCGCATGCTCAAAGGCGCAGGACACGACGCGCAGGTCGACTTGACCGAGATCGACGATAGCTGGGGCCGCCTCGTGCGGGACGCGTTTCGCCGGCGCGCAGCCGTCTACGTGCTTGCGCTCGTGGTCGCGGCGATCGCGTTCGCGATACGGTCGGCGCTGGCGGAGTCGCTGGGCAACCAGGCGCTCTATCTCTTCCTGGTCCCGCCCGTGCTGATTGCCGGCATCGTCGGGGGCTGGGGGCCCGGTCTTCTGGTGACGCTCGTTTGCCTCGCGGCCCATCTCTATGCGACCGGCGAATACGTCGAGCTGGTCACGCCGCGGTCGCGGGAATTCCTCGGCGTTGCGTCGCGCGCCGCGACCTTCACGGCGCTCGGGATCGGCATCGCCTGGGTCGGCGAACGCCTGCGCATGACGGCCCTGCAGTCGGCCGCCCGCGAGGCGCACCTCGGATCGATCCTCGCCACCGTTCCGGACGCGATGATCGTGATCGACGAGCGTGGCCTCATCCAATCGTTCAGCCTGGCGGCCGAGCGGCTGTTCGGCTATCGCGCCGCCGACGTGCTCGGCAGGAACGTCAAGATGATGATGCCGTCGCCCTATCGCGAGGCGCACGACGATTACATGGCGCGCTACCTGCGGACCGGCGAGAAGCGCATCATCGGCATCGGCCGCGTGGTCGTCGGCGAGCGGCGAGACGGGTCCACGTTCCCGATGGAGCTTGCGGTCGGCGAGATGCGATCGAATAATGCGCGCTTCTTCACCGGCTTCATCCGCGACCTCTCGGAACGGCAGAAGACCGAGGCGAGGCTGCAGGAGCTGCAGTCTGAGCTCGTGCACATTTCGCGCCTGACCGCGATGGGAGAGATGGCCTCCGCGCTCGCCCACGAGCTCAATCAGCCGCTGTCCGCCATCGCCAACTACATGAAGGGCTCGCGCCGGCTGCTCGAGGGCCGCTCCGACGACAAGACCGCGATGGTGCGCGACGCGATGGACAAGGCCGCCGAGCAGTCCCTGCGCGCCGGCCAGATCATCCGTCGCATGCGCGACTTTGTGGCGCGCGGCGAGAGCGAGCGGCGGGTCGAAAGTGTCAAGAAGCTCGTCGAGGAGGCGAGCGCGCTCGCGCTCGTCGGCGCCAAGGACCAGGGCGTGCGCGTGCTGTTCCGTCTCGACTCGACCGTCGACCTGGTGCTCGCCGACAAGGTGCAGGTCCAGCAGGTGCTGCTCAATCTGATGCGCAACGCGATCGAGGCGATGGAGCAGTCCGACCGGCGCGAGCTCGTGCTCGCCGTCGCGCCGTCCGACGCCGGCATGGTCGAGGTCAGCGTCTCCGATACCGGCACCGGGATCGCGCCGGAGATCCTGCCGCAGCTTTTTGAGCCCTTCGTCACGTCGAAGCGGCACGGCATGGGCGTCGGCCTTTCGATCTCGCGCACCATCATTGAGGCGCACGGCGGGCGCATATGGGCGGAAGCCGATCCGGGCGGGGGCACGGTGTTCCGTTTTACGCTGCGCGCCGTGACCGAGGAGGAGGCGGACGATGGAAATTGAGCCGATCGTTCACGTCATCGACGACGACGAGGCGATGCGGCAGTCGTTGAGCTTCCTGCTCAAGACCGCCGGCCTCGAGGTCGTGACCTACGACAGTGCGTCCGCGTTCCTGCACGAGTTGCCGAAGCTCCGGCGGGGCTGCGTCGTGACCGACGTCCGCATGCCGGAGATTTCCGGCATCGATCTGCTGCATCGGTTGAAGGAGCTGCACGCGAAGCTGCCGGTCATCGTCATCACGGGGCACGGCGACGTTCCGCTCGCGGTCGAGGCGATGAAGCTGGGCGCCATCGATTTCCTGGAAAAGCCCTTCGACGACGACGCCCTGCTCGGCGCCATCAATACTGCGCTGCGCCAGGAGGGCGCCGCCTCCAAGCGCGAGGCGGAGCGCGCCGCCATCGCCGGAAGGCTCGCGACGCTGTCAGGCCGCGAACGCCAGGTCCTGGAAGGCCTCGTCGCCGGCCTCCCCAACAAGACCATCGCCTATGATCACGGCATCAGCCCACGCACCGTCGAGATCTACCGGGCCAACCTGATGTCGAAGATGAACGCGGCGAGCCTGTCCGATCTGGTGCGCATGGCACTGATCGGCGGCGTGCTCGATGGTGCGCCGTCAGACAGCCCGACGAAGCCCCCCGAATAGTCGATGCCGCGGTCGGATCACACCACCGCCGGAAACCAGCAGGCATGTTTGGTCTCTTTGACCAAGATCAAAGCGCGTTGCGCCGCGTTGGTATGGAGTGGTTTTCGCCAGTGATCCCCAATTACCGGCATCCATGGCCAGGGCCTGCAAGTTGCAATGTTGAATGCCGATCGCAACCACGACGCTGCCACTCCCCTCCTCATCGTCCTGGATGACGACGCGGCGGTCTGCGCCTCGCTGAAATTCGCCTTGGAAAGCGAGGGGTTTGCGGTGCACACCCATCGCAGCGGCGACGATCTCCTGGGCGATGCGAGCCTCGCCGATTGCGCCTGCTTCATCGTCGATCAGAGGCTCCCGGCCATGAGCGGCCTGGAGGTGGTGGCGGAGTTGCGCAAGAAGCGCATCGCGGCGCCGGCGATCCTGATCACCAGCCAACCGACGATCATGCTGCAGGAGCGCGCCGCCCGCGCCGGCGTTCCGATCGTGGAAAAGCCGTTGCTCGGAAACGGTTTGATCGACCGCGTGCGCGATCTCATCGCGCACGCGCGCGCGGCCCATTGACCCGGTATCAGCCGCGCGGCGATCAGCGTGTGACGACCACCTTCTGATAGAGACCGCCGAAGAACGTCTCCCTGCACAACGCGCGAACCGGCTGCTCCTCCGGCAGCCAGCTTGCGATTTCACTCCGCCACAGGTCGAGCGCGAAGGGCTCGAGCCGCGCCAGCAGCGGGCGCCACAGGTAGCGCAGAGGATGCCACCAGCGCGGCCGCGCGTAGTCGACGATGACGATCTTGCCGCCCGGCCGCACCACCCGCATCGCTTCGCGCAGCGTCCGCTCGCGATCGTGGCGCGGCTGCTCGTGCAGGAGAAAGAAAACGATCGCCCGATCGTAGCATCCGTCGGGCGCGCCGAGACGGGTCGAGTCCATGCGCAGCAGGCGTGCCGGCGCGTCCTTCGGCAGCTTGCCGCGCAGGTTCTGCAGCTGCACCGGCAGGATGTCGATGACGTCGAGCGTGCCGCCGCCGGCCGCCACGCGACCGCTCAGCTTCGCCGTGAGGTCACCATAAGCGCATGCGACCTGCAGCGTGCGGCCGGGCAATCGCTCGCCGAGCTCGGCAAGCGCCGCATCGCGCAGCCGGCCGTAATTGCCCCACAGGATCAGGTTGACGAGCCATTGCCGCTCGAACACGCGCACGGCCCCGGGATGCACGTAAGCCCACCAGTAATGCGTGGTGAGGTAGTGCGGCACGCCCATGCGGTCGCGCAGATGAAGGATCTCGGCGGAACCGGGGCCGGCCGCAACCGTCACCTTTCCCGCATCGCCATGCATCAGGGACATCGAAGTACCCCGCGCCTCGGATCGCCCGCGGGTTTGTCTTAGGCGCGTTCGTCCGGATGCGCTTTGACCCAGGTCAAGAAAAACAGCGTTCACGGAACGATGTCGCTCACAGGATCTCTCCGAACGTGAGCACGGGGGATAACCACAGGTCTCTGACGTCCTGCGGCAGGGTCGCGCGCACTTTCTCTACCTCCCCGATGCTGATCTTCTCCGACAGCAGGTCGAACACGGCGCCCACTGCCGCCACGCGGTCTGCCGGCGGGTCCAGCGCGAACGCGGCGTCGACTCTCGCCAGGAAATCCGCACGCTTGCGGTGCCTGACCGGCGTGTGGGCGGGCCGCCATTGCTCGTAGTAGGCGCCGCGCAGCAGCGTCGGCAGCTGCGCCGCGAGGTCGGCAGCGCCCTCGTGCGGAAGCCAGTCGCGCACCGCATGCAGCACCGCCTTGAGCAGGCGATAGGCGCGCGCCCTGTCGTTCCAGCCGAGCCGCTCGTCGAGCGTATTGATCCAGACGTGGGTGAGCTGGACCGTATGCTCGAGTGCTTCCAGTCCTTGCGTGCTCATGACGTTCTCCTCGATCCTGTGGTCGATGGAAACGCTACCCTCGCCGGCAATCGAGTAGTTTGCGCAAGATCAAAACGGGCGAAAAATTTTGCCTGCTCGACGATGGCAGATCAATCAATTCGCCGTGGCGGAAGATGGCTGGGCGGCGTTGCAGGGCCAACTCTCGACAAAAGAGTAGGTCAGCAAGACACCGGCAGCCAGTTGTTGCATGTCGGGATGGCTTTTCACGAAGCGCGTCCCCACGTCGAGAAGTCGCTGGCTCTGAACCTCGGTTGGAATGCACGCGTACGCCGTGGTCGGACTCATGATCGCCCAGATCGAAAGCCCATCTGCCAGGCCGCGCGCGTAGCTGAAGCAGTACGTCGCCGTCTCGCTATCCGAAGCCGTCGTCACGCCGTCGCATCGCGCCAGCCAGTCACGCCCGTCAACCGGCGACGCAGCTGCAAGCGGGACCGCGAACGTGCACATCGTGGCGAACCCAACGGCGGCCAGTCGCCGGCGCATTTGGCCGCTGAAGGGCGATCCGGGAAACCACAGGCCACCGTTCATGGCGCGACATCCGAGGCTGCATTCATGAAGGTGACGAGGTGCTTCTCGATCTCGCCGACCGGATGCTTGGTCAGATCCTTGTCGATCTCGGCGATGATCAGGCGCTTCACGTCGGGATGAAACGCGTCGCGCAGATCGGCGAGCGTGCGCGGCGGCGCCGCAACCACGAGCGCGCGCGGCTTGCGCTCTCGCACGAGGCGCTCCAGCGCCGCCGCAACCCGGTGAACGAAACGGTGCGCCTCGAGCTCGTGCCAATCGGTTTCATCCATTCCGCTGCGCCGATTGGTGTGCGCGCGCTTGAAGCCCCGGCCCGGTCGATCACTTCCCTGCTCGTGGGTCGGCGGGTTGTCGTCGACGAAGACCCTCTCGGTCTTGAGATTGGGAGAGGTCGCGTCGCCGGCGTTGCGCAGGAACAGCGCCTTGCGGCCGTCGCCGACGAAGATGAGGGCGTCATGCGGAATGTTGCGCTTGGTCATGGCTTCACCGGTACCAGGGTGCGATAGGGCGCGATGGCATAGCCTCCGCGCCCCACATACAACCAGCGCTCCCGACGTCCGGCTTTGAGGAAGATCAATTCGGAAGATTTCTCCGGGCCGTTCGCTGGTCGGGTGCGATCAGCGATATGGCACCCGCGCGACCAGGGCGTTCCGTCCGGACTCCCGCTGGCGGGCTCAGGAGGAAGCACAGCATGCGCGCCATGATCCTCGATGCCGCACATCAGCCCCTGCGCTACGATCGACAGAAGGCGATCCTGTCACCCGGACCGCACGAGGTCCAAATCCGCGTCGGCGCCTGCGCCGTCTGCCGCACGGATCTCCACGTGGTCGACGGCGAGCTCACCCACCCGAAGCTGCCGCTGGTTCCCGGACATGAGATCGTGGGAAGTGTGACGGCCGTCGGCACGGACGTCCGCAGCATCAAGGTCGGCGATCGCGTCGGGGTGCCGTGGCTCGGATGGACATGCGGCGCGTGCGCCTATTGCAAGAGTGGGCGCGAGAACCTGTGTCCCGCTGCGCGTTTCACCGGCTACCAGATCGATGGCGGCTACGCCGAATACACCATCGCGGATGCGCGATTCTGCTTTCCGATCCCGCCCGGGTTCACCGATGCCGAGGCGGCACCTTTGCTGTGCGCGGGATTGATCGGTTACCGCGCGCTGCGGCTCGCAGGTGACGCGCCCCGGCTCGGTCTCTATGGCTTCGGCGCCGCAGCTCATATCGCCGTCCAGGTGGCGCGTTACCGCGACCAGAGGATCTACGCCTTCACCAGGCCGGGCGATCTTGCCGGGCAGCATTTTGCGCGCGACCTCGGCGCCGTATGGGCCGGAGATTCAAACAAGCTGCCGCCGGAACCGCTCGATGCCGCGCTCATCTTCGCGCCGGCTGGCGAGCTCGTCCCGGCCGCGCTCGCCGCCACCGTCACGGGCGGCACCGTCGTCTGCGCCGGCATCCATATGACGGACATTCCAAGCTTTGCGTACGGCCTGCTCTGGGGCGAGCGCGTGGTGCGCTCCGTCGCCAACCTGACGCGCCGCGACGGCGAGGAGTTTCTCGCCATCGCGGCCAAGATTCCGGTGCGGACGACGATTTCGACATTTGCGCTCCCCGACGCCAACGAAGCCCTCACCGGGCTGCGCGCGGGGCGCATCAACGGCGCGGCCGTGCTGGTGCCTTAAGAAGCGCCCACCACCCGCGCGAGCAGCGCCGGCACATCCAGCGGCGTGGCATTGCCGCGCCAGGCCACGTGGTGGTCGGGCCGGATGAGGGCGAGGTCGCAGCCGTAAAGATCGCGGATGTCGCGATCGCCGATGTCGACGACCGACAACGGAATGCCGCGCGCACGGGCGGCGGCGACGAGCCCGCCGGTTTCCGGCGGCCGCGGTCCGAGCCGCAACAGCGTCAGGCCGGCGCCGAACCGGTCATGGAGCGAGCTGCCGTCGCGGCGCCCGTCATCGAGCCAGGCATGCGGCGCCCGCCCGCCCGGAATGCTGCTCGGCCGATAAATGACGACATCATCGGAGGGCGGCGCACTATCCGTCGCGATGATCGGCGAATGATCGTAGCGGGCGCCGAGTTGCACGCCGAGGGAGGCGAACTGCTCCGCATAGGTCGCAAGCTTCGCCGACGCCTGCCGGCGGGCGGCCTCGCCGGCCGGCGACGTGAGCTCGATCTCGGGCGGCGCCTCGACCTCGTTGATGTTGATCGAGAGCTGGCGTGCCGCAGCCGTGTTGCGCAGCGCGATCGGCAGCCGCTCGACCTCGTAGCTCGCGAGCAGCGCGGCGCCGCCCCAGCCCTGCACACAGGCCGCAAGCTTCCAGGCGAGGTTGGCCGCATCCTCGAGCCCGGTGTGCATGCCGAAGCCGCCGGTCGGCGTGAACAGGTGGACGGCGTCGCCGGCCAGCAGCACGCGGGCGTCGGCGAACTTTTCCGCGACCAGCGCGGTCCCGGCCGTCCACGGCTCATGGCCCAGGATCTCGATCGGCGGCGCCGCACCGGCACAGCAATGCAACGCCCCGATGACGGCCGCGTCATCCGCCGGCTGGTTCGGCGCGGCCGCCTTGGTGCGAAACAAGAACTCGTCGCTGCCGTTCACGCTGATGATGGTCGCGCGTAGTTGCGGGTTGACCGCCCAGTACTGCCAGGCCCGGCGCGGCGCGAGCACGTCGCGGTAGAGCGCGGGCGAACGGATGTAGGTCGAGAACATGCGGCCGCCGAAGTAGCGGTCTTCCAGCGCCGCCTCGCCGCGAAAGCGCAGGCCGAGGCTGCGCCGCACGAAGCTGCGGCCGCCGTCGCAACCGACGAGATACCGTACGCGCCAGCGTTGCGTGGCGCCCGTGTCGGCATTCGCGGCGCTCACCGTCACGCCGCCGTCATCCTGCGCGAAGCCGTCGACCTGCCAGCCGAAGCGCATGATAATGTGTCGCCGCGTCGCCGCGTGCTCGGCCAGCAGGCGGTCGACATGCATCTGGTTGGCGCGATGGATCGGCTCGGGCACCTGATCGGTCTTCGGCACCTCCTGCCGGCGCCGCAAAACCTCGGCGCGCGACGGCATGGCGAGGCGCGCGAGCTCGTGCGCGTTGAAGCGAGTGAAATACGCGACGTCGGTCGGATGGTCGCCCGGCAGGCCGAGCGCGCGGATGCGCTCGGCGAGCCCGAGCTGGCGAAACAGCTCCATGCTGCGTGCGCTCTCCGAGCTTCCCTTGGGATGCCAGCGCGTCTCGGGCTCGGTGTTGAACAGCACGCACGGCACGCCGGAGCGGTCGAGCAGCAGCGCGAGCACGAGACCAACCGGCCCGCCGCCGACGATGCCGACCGCGGCCGTGGCCGCTATGGACTCTGTTTGCTGCATGGTTATTGTGATTCACCGTCAATGTTGCGATCCGCACAATACTGATCTCAGGCGAGCCGTGAAGGCGTCCGAATGATGCGCTACTCGGCTCTCTCGCTCGCGCTGAACGCGCTCACCGGGCAGCGGCACTGGCGCCCCGTCTGGCGCGACGCCGCGCCGCGCGAGCACTATGAGGTCGTGATCGTCGGCGGCGGCGGGCATGCGCTCGCGACCGCGTACTATCTCGCCAAGAACCACGGCATCACCGACGTCGCGATCCTCGAGCGCAGCTGGATCGGTTCCGGCAATGCGGGCCGCAACACCACGATCATCCGCTCGAACTATCTCCTGCCTGGCAACGAGCCGTTCTACGAATGGTCGATGAAGCTGTGGGAGGGGCTCGAGCAGGATCTCAACTACAACGCCATGGTCAGCCAGCGCGGCGTGCTCAATCTCTATCACTCCGACGCGCAGCGCGACGTCTTCGCGCGCCGCGGCAACGCCATGCGGCTTCACGGCGCCGACGCCGAGCTCATCGACCGCGAGGCGGTGCGCGCCTACGCGCCTTGCCTCGCCTTCGACGACGCGCGCTTTCCGATCCACGGCGGCCTGTTGCAGCGGCGCGGCGGCACCGCGCGCCACGACGCGGTGGTCTGGGGCTTTGCGCGCGCCGCCGACCGGCGCGGTGTCGACATCGTGCAGAACTGCGAGGTCACCGGCATCCGCGTCGAGGGCGGCCGCGCGACCGGCCTCGAGACGACGCGCGGCACGATCCGTGCCGGCAAGATCGCGCTCGCGGTCGCGGGCTCGAGCTCGCGCGTCGCCGCCATGGCGGGCCTGCGGCTGCCGATCGAGAGCCACGTGCTGCAGGCCTTCGTGTCGGAAGGCATCAAACCGCTGGTCGACCACGTCATCACCTTCGGCGCCGGACATTTCTATGTCAGCCAGTCCGACAAGGGCGGACTGGTGTTCGGCGGCGACATCGACGGCTACAACTCCTATGCGCAGCGCGGCAATCTGGCGATCGTCGAGGACGTGTGCGAATGCGCGATGGCGCTCATGCCGGTCGTCGGTCGCGTCCGCGTGCTCCGTTCATGGGGCGGGCTCATGGACATGTCGATGGACGGCTCGCCGATCATCGACCGAATGGCGGTCGCGGGCCTCTATCTCAATGCCGGCTGGTGCTACGGCGGCTTCAAGGCGACGCCGGCATCGGGCTGGTGCTTCGCGCATCTCATCGCGCGCGACGAGCCGCATCCGCATGCCGCCGCCTACCGGCTCGACCGTTTCGCCACCGGCCACCTGATCGACGAGCGCGGCATGGGCGCCCAGCCGAACTTGCACTGAGGATTTGCACCGACACGCCCATGCGCATCCCCTGTCCCCACTGCGGCGACCGCGACGTACGCGAATTCGTCTATCTCGGCGACGCCGCACCGCGGCGGCCCGATGCGCACGCGCCCGACGCGCTCGCGCGCTTCGTCGATTACGTCTACCTGCGCGACAACCCGGCCGGGCCGCACCGCGAGCTGTGGTACCACGGCTTCGGCTGCCAGGCCTGGCTCGTGGTGACGCGCGACACGCGCGATCACGACATTCTCGGCGCGACGCCGGCGCGAGGCGTGTCGTGACGCAATCCGGGCCCTACCGGCTCGCCACCGGCGGGCTCATCGACCGCAGGGTCGCGATGCGGTTCACGCTCGACGAGCGGCGGATGCGCGGCCTTGCGGGCGACACGCTCGCATCGGCGCTGCTCGCCGCCGGCGAGCGCGCGATCGGGCGAAGCTTCAAGTATCACCGGCCGCGCGGCGTCATGACGGCGGGGCCCGAGGAGCCGAGCGCCCTCGTCGAGCTGCGCGCGGACGCGCGGCGCGAGCCCAACAGCAAGGCCACGACCGTCGAGCTCTACGACGGTCTCGCCGCCGCCACGCAAAACTGCTGGCCGCATGTGCGCTTCGACCTCATGCGGCTCAACTCGCTCCTCGCGCCGTTCATCCCGGCCGGCTTCTACTACAAGACCTTCATGTGGCCGGCGAGTTTCTGGGAGCGCGTCTACGAGCCGCTGATCCGCCGCGCCGCCGGCCTCGGTCGCGCCGCCGGCGCCGCCGATCCCGACACCTACGAGCACGCCAACGCCTTCTGCGATGTGCTGGTGGTCGGCAGCGGCCCGGCCGGCCTTGCGGCGGCGCTCGCCGCCGCGCGTGCGGGCGCGCGCGTGATCCTGTGCGAGGACGATTTCGTGCTCGGCGGGCGGCTTGCGGCGGAACGCCACGAGATCGATGGCGCCGCCGGCTTCGCCTGGTCACAGGCCGCGATCGCCGAGCTCGCCGCCTGTCCGGAAGTCCGGCTGATGCGGCGCACGATGGTGTTCGGCGTCTACGACGGCGGCGTGCACGGCGCGATCGAGCGCGTCGCCGACCATCTGCCGGCCACCGCGTCGCGGCCGCGGCAACGCCATTGGCGCATCGTGGCGCGGCGCACGATTCTTGCGGCCGGCGCGATCGAGCGCGGGCTCCTGTTCGGCGGCAACGACCGGCCCGGCAACGTCATGGCGGCCGCCGCGCGGACTTACGCCAACCGCTTCGCCGTCAGCGTCGGCCGGCGGGTCGCGGTCAATACCAATAATGACGACGGCTGGCGCACCGCGATCGACCTTGCGGCGCACGGGGTCGAGGTATCCGCCTTGATCGATACGCGCGCGAGCGTGCCCGCCGCGCTCGCGGCGAGCTTCAAGGGTCGGGTCATCCTCGGCGGACAGGTCGTCTCGTCCAAGGGCCCCGGCTCGGTGCGCGCTGCCGTCGTGCAGACCGCGCGCGGTCGCGAGACCATCGTGTGCGACGCGCTCGCCGTGTCGGGCGGCTGGAATCCCAATGTCGCCCTCGCGTGCCACCACGATGGTCGCCCGGTCTGGCGCGACGCGATCGCGGCGTTCGTGCCGGGCGCGCTGCCGAAGGGCACGATCGTCGCCGGCGCCGCCAACGGAAGCCTCACGCTGGCGCGCTGCCTCGCCGAAGGCGACGCCGCCGGCCGTGCCGCGGTCGAGCAGCTCGGATTTCGTACCGCGGCACACGCGCTGCCGAAGGCGGACGACGAACCGAGCGAGGTCACGGCGTTCTGGCATGTGGGCGGCTCGGCGAAGTCCGCCTTCGTCGACTTCCAGAACGACGTCACCGCCGCCGACATCGCGCTGGCGGCGCGCGAAGGTTTTCGCTCGGTCGAGCACCTCAAGCGCTACACGACGCTCGGCATGGCGACCGACCAGGGCCGCACCGCCAATGTGAACGGCCTCGCCGTGATGGCGGCGCTGACCGGGCGCGGAATCGCCGAGACCGGCACCACGCGCTATCGGCCGCCCTACAATCCGGTCGCGATCGGCGCGCTCGCCGGGCACCACCGCGGCAAGGCGTTCCGGCCCATCCGCCGCACACCGTCGCATGCGTGGGCAGAGCGCCAGAACGCGCCGTTCGTCGAGGTCGGGCCGTGGCTGCGCGCGCAGTATTTTCCGCGCGCCGGCGAGGCGGACTGGCTCGCGACGGTCGCCCGCGAGGTGCGCACGGTGCGCGGCGCCGTCGGCTTGTGCGATGTCTCGACGCTCGGCAAGATCGAGCTGCACGGCCCCGACGCCGCCGCCTTTCTCGACCGGCTCTACGTCAACACGTTTTCGACGCTGCCGGTCGGGCGCGCGCGCTATGGCCTGATGCTGCGCGAGGACGGATTTGCGCTCGACGACGGGACCGTGTCACGGCTCGGCGAGACGCGCTGGTTCATGACGACCACGACCGCAAATGCGGGTCGCGTTTTCCAGCACATGCAGTTCTGCCACCAGGTGCTGTGGCCGGAGCTCGACGTCCAGGTCGTCTCGGTGACCGACCAATGGGCGCAGTTCTCGGTGGCGGGCCCGCGCGCGCGCGACACGCTGCGCGCGATCGTCGATCCGCCGTTCGACCTCGGCAACGCCGCGTTCCCGCACATGGCGGCCGGCGAGTGCACCGTCGCGGGCGGCGTACCGGCGCGGCTCTATCGTCTCTCCTTCTCGGGCGAGCTCGCCTACGAGATCGCCGTGCCGGCCCGCTACGGCTCATCGCTCGCCGAGACGCTGATGCGCGCCGGCGAGCCGCACGGTATCGCACCGTACGGTACCGAGGCGCTCGCCGTCATGCGCATCGAGAAGGGGCATGTGGCCGGAAACGAGCTCGACGGCCGCACCACGGCGCGCGACCTCGGTCTCGGCCGGATGGTATCAGCGAAAAAAGACTTCATCGGCCGCGTGATGGCGCAGCGCCCGGCGCTGGTCGCGCCCGACCGGATGACGCTCATCGGCCTCAAGCCGGTCGATCGGACGCGGCGGCTGCGCGCCGGCGCGCACCTGGTGCCGCGGCGCGACGCCGCCGATGCGGCGCATGACGAGGGCGTCGTTACCTCGGCCGCGTTCTCGCCCTCGCTCGCGCACTGGATCGGGCTCGGCCTCCTGGCGCGCGGGCCGCAGCGCCACGGCGAGCGCGTGTGGGCGGCCGATCCGGTGCGCGACGGCATGGTCGAGGTCGAGGTCTGCCCGCCCTGCTTCATCGATCCATCCGGGGAGCGCCTGCGTGGCTAGCCACACCCTCACCGAGAGATCGAACCTGAGCGCCCATACCGGCGCGTCTGCCGGCGCCACGCACCATGGCGGCGATGCGGCGGCGGGCGTCGTCATCGCGGAGCGGGTCGACGTCGCGATCTGCAGCATGCTGGCGCGACGTGGCGCAACCGATCGGCTGGCGCGCGCCGTTCAATCGGCCTTCGCGCTCGAGTTGCCGCGCACGCCCCGCCACACCGGCGACGGGGCCGTCGCTTTCGCCTGGGCGGGCCCCGGCCAGTGGCTGGCGCTCGGCGAGCGCATGAGCGGGCCGGCATTCGAGCAGCAATTGCGCGCCGCCGTCGGCGATGCCGCCTCGATCGTCGACCAGTCGCATGGCCGCACCTTGATTCGCCTCACCGGCCCGCGGGCGCGCGACACGCTCGCCAAGGGCGTGGCGATCGACCTGCATCCGAGCGCCTTCGGCCCGGGCAGCACCGCCAGCACGGTCATCGCCTACATCGGCATCCATTTCTGGCAGTTCGACGCGGCGCCGACCTACGAGCTGTCGGTCGCCGGCAGCTTCGCGCTCGACTTGCTGGACTGGCTGATCGAGGCGGGGGCCGAATTCGGCGTCGGGTATCGCGCGGGCCGTTGAGCGGGCGCGCCCACCGCAACAGACGGCCGATCGCCGCCAGACGGCCGCAAGGCGCCACATATATTATGATGAAAGAAGGCGCCCGCGCCGGCTCGCGGAAGGCCTTCCGACTCCACAACCTCGGGTAGCAGACGCGGCCCGTCCGCCGCAATGCAAAACGGCCCGGGACAGGGCCCGGGCGCGTTGTGGTCGGCAGCCGCCTACCGTGGCGCCGCCTTGATGGCGAAGGACTCCGATGCCTTGGCGTACCAGGCAGCCGCCTTGAGCGAAACCGCCCGTGGCAGCTTGCGGCGACTGGATTTCTTGGATCGGCTGTGGCGGCTTGCTGTACGGTTTCCAGTTCTGGCTTTACTCACGCTCGCTCCCCTGCGGTTTGTCCCGTGCTTTTCCGTTTCCCGGGTTCAGCCCACCCCCCTTTTTCACACATGCAATGGCCCTTTGGAAGGGCTTCTACGCAGGGCTGGTCAACGCAATCTGAAGACCGGCCGGAACGTTTTAAACCACCTGGAGTTATCCATTGCCCGGGTTTGCCCGAATGCGAGTGGGCCCGGCGGCCTCCGGGCCGCACACCCTTTGCGCGTATTTCCCCCCGCCGATGATCTTGCAGGTGCGAACTGATGCGGCGCGCGCCAACGCCGCTCGCACGCGCGAACGTCGGCGCAAAAAACCTCGCCGCGGGTTTCTGCATTGAGTCGTTTTTGCGACCACGCGTATGAACCCTTCGCGCGTCGGCGAGTTAGCAAGGCGAGAAGCAATACCGCAGGAGGTGAAGATGCTCTCGAAATTTCTCGCCACGACCGCACTCGGCGCGGCGTTGATCGCAATGCCGGCGCTCGCGCAAACCAAGACGAGCCCGGCGCCGAGCTCGCCAAGCACCACCAATCAGACGGCCCCGGCGCCGAGCTCGCCGTCCGCGAAGAAGGACGACACGAGCGCCAGCAACACGCAGACGGCATCATCGGCCGGCCTGTGGCAGGGCTCCAAGCTCGTCGGCCTCAATGTCTATAACGACAAGAACGAGAAGATCGGCTCGATCGTGCAGCTCATGGTCGACAAGAAAGGCAGCATCGAGTCGGTCGTGATCGGCGTCGGCGGCTTCCTCGGCATGGGCGAGCGCGATGTCGCCGTGAAGTTCTCCGAGCTGAAGTTCAGCGACCAGCCGGTGCCGTCGTCGTCATCGTCGAGCAGCAACTCGCGTTCGGGCACCACCGGCGCCGGCTCGACGAGCGGCACCAAGAGCGGGCCGATGACCTATCCGGACCACGCGGTGTTCAACGCGACCAAGGAACAGCTCAAGGCGATGCCGCAGTTCGACTACAACAAGTAAGCCGCGGCACAAACCTGAGGCACGACAAGAGCCCGGCAAACCGGGCTCTTGTTTTTTTGTGATCGGCAAAATCGCGCAGGAAGGTAATTCGCCCGCGCGCGAACAATCGCGACTCAAAACTAAGGCGCGGCCGCGTCGATAACCGACGCAGCCGCGCCTTGCCGTTCGATAAAGCTCGCGCTCAATGGTGCCAGAAGAGCGCCAGCAGAATGATGATGGGCAACGGCACGCCCAAAAGCCAAAGCAGAATTCCACGTCCCAGTCCCATGGCTCGCTCCTGATCGGTTGCGAAACGTTCGACCGAACAAACGTCGAGGGACGCGGACCAGTTCCCTGCGGCGCTTCTTCATCGAGCGGCTATTGCGGTGCGCAACATGCGAGCGGTTCACCGCCGGGAACAATTCGGTCATTCGCGTGCTTACCTCATCGACCTACCGCACGTTCGGTACGGAAGCGGATGCGCAGCTGAGGACGCACCATGACCAATCTAGCCGACGTTTCCATCGTCGCGACTGAAGCCGACATGCTCGAGCCCGCCGATGCCCGAAGCGCCATCTCGTGGGGCGCCGTGATTGCGGGCGGATTTGCCAACGCGGCGCTGACGCTGCTCTTGATGGCGTTCGGCGCCGGCATGGGATTCTCGTCGGTGTCGCCATGGGCGAACTCCGGCGTCTCCATGACCACCTTCAGCATCGGCACCGGCATCTACTTCATCGTGATCGCGATGCTCGCCTCGACCGTCGGCGGCTACCTTGCGGGCCGGCTGCGCGCGCGCTGGATCGCGGTGCACACGGACGAGGTCTTCTTCCGCGACACCGCGCACGGCTTCATGTCGTGGGCCTGCGCCATCGTGGTGAGCGCGGCGGCGCTTGGCGCCGCCGGCAGCGCCATCGTCTCGGGCGCGAGCGCGGGCCTGGCTCAGCGCAGCAACGCCGAGGGCGGGCCGGCCGCCATCTATGTCGACGAGCTTTTCCGTCCGGCCGCGAACGCGAATACGGCGACCGCGCCTGCCGCCGCGCCGGCCCCGGCGGCGAATGCCGCGGCCGCGCCCGCGCCGGGCGCAAGTCCAACCGCCGTCTCGCCCGCCCAGCGGGCCGAGGCCTCGCGCCTGCTGTTGCGCGGCTTCCGCGAGCGCAGCGACATCTCGGCTGGCGACCGCATGTATCTTTCGCAGCTCGTTTCCGCCCATACGGGTCTGAGCCAAGGCGATGCCGACAAGCGGGTGACCGCCGTGCTGACGCAGGCGAAGTCCGATCTCGACAAGGCGCGCAGCGCCGCCGCCAAGCTCGCGCTCTGGTTCACGGCCGCCCTGTTCGCCGGCGCGCTGTCGGCGAGCCTCGCCGCGCTCGAGGGCGGCGAGCTGCGCGACCGCAAGATGGCCTGAGCCACACGAACCCGAAAGGATAACATCATGGGCGCGATCCTGCTGTGGCTTATCGGAATTCCGATCCCGATCATCATCCTGCTGATGATCTTCATGCACTAGTGCGCCCACCATCGCACTAAATCGCGGCGTCATGGCCGGGCTTGTGCCGGCCATCCACGTCTTGGCGGCAAGAAAGACGTGGATGCCCGGCACAAGGCCGCGCATGACGCAGATGGATTGAGCCGATTGTTGTAGCATCACCGCACGACAATCGGAGGCCACGATGAGCTCAGCGCAGACGACGGGTCCCGTGCTCTGCCAGGTGGACGCGCGCGGGGTGGCGAGCCTCGTGCTCAACCGGCCGGAGGTGAACAACGCCTATGACGGCGCGCTGATCGAGGGCCTGCTCGCGGCGCTCGATGCGCTCGGCTCCGTCGAGCGGCTGCGCGCCGTGGTGATCACCGGCAACGGCCGGCATTTCCAGGCCGGCGCCGATCTCGGCTGGATCGACGCGGTACGTCAGTCATCGCGCGATGAGAACATCCGTGTCTCGCGCGCGACCGCGACCGCCATCCGCCGGCTCAATGCGGCGCCGGTGCCGACCGTCGCGCTCGTGCAGGGCGGCTGCTTCGGCGGCGGCACCGGGCTGATCGCCGCCTGCGACGTGGTGGTCGCGGCCGACAGTGCCATGTTCTCGATCGCCGAGGTCCGCTGGGGCCTCACCGCCGCGATCATCATCCCGCAGCTCAACGACGCGATCGGCGTGCGCCAGGTGCGCCGCTATGCATTGACGGGCGAGCGCTTCGGCGCCGCCGAGGCGCGCCGCATCGGCCTCGTGCATGAGGTCGTGCCGGCCGCCGAGCTTTCGGCGGCCGGCACCCGCATGGTCGACCAGCTGCTCGCCAACGGCCCGGACGCGATCGGCCAGACCAAGACACATGTGCTCGACTTCGCGTGGGGGGGCTTCGACGACGCGACGTTCGATGCGCTGATCGACGCGCATGGGGAGAAGCGGCGGAGTGAAGAGGCGACGGAGGGATTGGCTTCGTTTGCGCAGAAGCGCGCGGCGAAGTGGCGGTAAGTCTCCGCGTCATTGCGAGGAGCGAAGCGACGAAGCAATGACCGGCTACGAGAGCGGGCCAAACCGCGGCGGCGAGACGCGCCGGCGCGAGGCCGCCTCGTAGGATGACGCGACGCGCAGCAGCACGTCTTCCCTCCCGGGCTCGGCGCGAAACACCAGCGAGAACGGCAGCCCGGGCGCCGGAATGGCGGTCGGCGTGGTCGACGGTTGCGAGACGTAGCGCTTTCCGTCGGCGCTGAGCGCGAATACCGGATCGTACACCGTCGTCACGTAGCCGGCCGGGATCAGCACCTCGGAAAGGCCTGCGTTCGGGCCCGAGAGGGACTCCGGCGCGAGGTTGCTCGGAATGTCGTATTGATGCGGCCAGCCGATCAGGCCGGGCGGCCACGGCGTGTGCAGGCGCACCAGCGCGTCGAGCTTGTTCTCCAGGATCACCATCATGTCGACGCGTCGCAGGAGCTCGCGCAGCATGATGCGCTCGTTGACGCCCTGACGCCCGCTCGGCGGATTGCGCGGATCCGCCACCTCCTCCCAGTTCTTGAAGGCGGCGCGCTGGTCGTCGCCCCAGAACTTCGAGCGCGCATTGAGCGTAGCGAAATCGGTCAGCGTCTCGGAAAAGCCGAGCGCCTTCCAGTCGGCGGCGCGGCGCCCGAGATACTGCGGGATGTGGAAGCGGAACGCCATCGCGAGCTCCTGCTGCTGCACGGTGGCGAGGTCGAGGTTTTTCGGCGGCGCGATCCGGCCCTCGGCGAGCTCGACGCAGTAGTCGATCGGCGTCATGCGGCCGCTGCCGAAAATTTTTCCCGGCGCGAACTCGGTCGGGACGATCGCGGCGGCGAACTCCTTGAACAGCGGCTGCCCGTCACGGCCGAGCCGGAACAGGAGATCGGGCATGAACACCGGCACGAGCCGCGCCAGCGCGCGGCGGAAGTCGACCGTCATCGCCTCGCAATCGGGATCGCGTTTCCACAGCGGATCGGAGGATTCCACCAGCGTGGCGCCGAGCCGCGCGCCGAGCATCGTCTTGATCTCGCGCGCCGCCGCCGTGACGATCGGCTCCTCGGTCTTCGAGCCCGGCGGGATCAGCATCGACTCGCGGATGACGCCGAGCCGCATGCCTCTGAGCGCGTCGCCTGCGCCCGACCCGCGCGCGTGGCCCGCGTAAGGACCCGCGAGCACCGACGAGCGCGGCACCGTCGTGAACGGATCGCGCGGATCGTAGTAGCCCGCATCCGGGTCCTTCAGCGCGTCGAGAATTTTGGCGCAGTCCTCGATCCGGCGGGCATGAATGCCGGTGCGGTCGCAATAGATGTCGGCGCCGATCGCACCGCCGTCGAAGCCGATCATCGCCTTGTGCGGCAGCAGGAGCGCGATCGCGTTGTGGTTCGAGGGGCCGCGGCAGGAGGCGCGCGTCTCCTCGCCGAGGCTCGCCATCACGAGGTTGGCCGAGACCGAGACGCCCGAGCCCGAGCTCGAGCCGAGCGAGGCCGCGCGGCGCGTGTCGTACGGGTTGGCCGGGTTGCCCGCCCAGGTGCTGCGCTGGTAGCCGAGCGTCGAGGCGAGCACTTTTGCCGGCTTGTGCCGCCCGCCCGGATCGCCGGCGCGGCCGTTGTATTCGGTGTTGACCGCCTTGGCGAAGATGATCGCGCCTTTGTTCCTCAGCTGCTCGACCAACACATGATCGCGCGCCGGGAAATCGATGTCGTAGCGCGCGTCGCCGCCGCCGGTCGAGCGCATGTCCTTGGTGTCGAACGGATCCTTGAACGAGAACACGACGCCGTACATCGGCATCGCGGCGAGGTCGGGATTGCGCCCGTAGGCGGCGTCGAGCTCGGCGGCGCGCTCGAGCGCATCGGGGAAGCGGCGGAAATGCTCGCACACGGGTGGCGCGCCCGGCGGCAGCGGGCCGAGCGAGGGATGGCGGTCGAACTCGCCGCGGCACGTGACCGAGCGCTCGCCGCGGATATTGAGCGTGCCGAGCGCGTTGAGCTGCGTCCCGTTCGCGACGCCGACGATCATGCCGAACTGCTGCATCACATCCGGATCGGACGCGGTCGGCTCCATGCGGCCGTATTCGAGCGGGGTGCCCTGGTGCCTGTCGAGGTCCGGAATGAAGCTCGACGCCCGCACGGTCGCGGTCGGGAAGTTGAGCGCCGCGCCGCCGCGCACTGCGCCGGTCGTGGGCGCGACGTCGCCGCCGTCCGGCGTCACCAGCTGGCTCGCGACGCCGTTGTGGGCGCGCACGCGCGCGAGATAGTGCTCCACCACCGACACGCAGGTCGCGCGTCCCTCCCGGATCGCCGCGTGCAGGTCGTCGATCGTCGCCTCATCGAGGCGGAAGGCGGGTGCGACGCTGCGGTTGGCGGCCGCAGATGCGGGCTTTGCTTGCGTATCGATGGTCATTTCCGTCTCGTCCGATCAGGTGGGCGCCTTCGGCGACACAACGTACTGATCGAGATGGAATTTGGAAACATCTTAAGGAGGAAGCCGTCATCGCCCGCGAAAGCGGGCGATCCAGTACTCCGCAGCGACTGCGAGGTGCACCGCCGACCTTTCATTTCGGCCGGCCGTGAGTACTGGATTGCCCGCTTTCGCGGGCAATGACGCCGAAATTTTTTGCGGATGTCCGAAAGGGTCAAGAAACCGCGCATGACGATTACGCCCTCCCCCGAGACATTTGCGCCGGAGTACCCCCATGACCGTCCGCCTTGCCAAGGTCGCGCTCGTCGCGACCGCCGCCGCCTGCCTGCTCGCCGCCTGCTCGGACCGCGAGTCGCGCTCTCTCGTGTTCGACGACACGAACCTGTTCGCCGTCAACAAGTTCGCTGCCGCACCGCCCGTCCCACCGATCCTCGGCCTCGACGCGGCGCGGGCCGCCTCCGCCAATGCCCAGACGAAGCTCGCCGTCACCCATTCCTATGCGCTCGTCATGCCGGGCCGCGAGGTCGAGGCCGTGCAACGCCGCGACCTCGATGAATGCGCGAGGCTCGGCTGCACCGTGCTCGGCACCACCCTCCAGCGCTCGGATGGCGGGCGCGTGCTGGCGCGCACCTCGCTCCGCATCAGCCCGCAGGGCTTCGACACTTTTGCCAAGGCGTTGGCGGCGTCGCCGGCCCGCGTCGTCAGTCATTCCCAGTCGGTGGAGGACAAGACCATTCCGCTGCTCGACGTCGAGAAGCGCCTCGCGGCCAAGACCGCGCTGCGCGACCGCCTCGAAGCCATGCTCAAGGATCCGGCGACCAAGACCACCGCCGACCTCCTGGCGATCGAGAAGGAGCTCTCGCCGATCCAGGGCGAGATCGAATCGGCGACCGCGCAGCGCGACTATCTGCGCACCATCACGGACACGGTGCGGGTCGACATCTCCTATGATGGACTCGTCGCCGAAGTCGCCGGCATCGAGTTTGCGCCGCTCAAGCGCGCCATGCGCGATTTCGGCGACACGGCGCTGATCTCGCTCGCCACGCTGATCTATTTCGTGGCGACGCTGCTGCCGTGGCTGCCGGTCATCGTGGTCTTCGGGTGGCTCGTTCGCCGCGGGCTGCGCCAATGGCGGGCACGCCGCGCCGGGGGATGAAGGCCGCGCCCGCCTATGCCATGCTGCGTTTCCGCGAGGAGACCGCATGGCCACGCCGCGCAAGATCGAGACCGCCCCCGGCCTCGCCTTCGACACGCTCGTCGACGGGCCGGAGGGCGCACCGCTGGTGCTGCTGCTGCACGGCTTTGCCGAGTCCTTCCACATGTGGCGCGCGCAGCTCCATGCCCTCGCCAAGGCGGGATTCCGGGCGGTCGCCCCGAGCCAGCGCGGCTATTCGCCGGGCGCGCGGCCGCCGACGGACGACATCGCCGGCTACTCGTTCGATCTGCTGATGCAGGATGCCATGGAGATCGCAGCGGCCTGCGGCGCGGCGCAGACCCGATTTCATCTCGTCGGCCACGACTGGGGCGGCAGCATCGCGTGGGGCATCGCGGACCGCCATCCCGGACGGCTCGCCTCGCTCGCCGTGCTGTCGCGGCCGCATCCCAATGCGTTCAACCGTGCGCTCGGGCTGCCCGATGGCGAGCAGGCGCGGCGCTCGCGCCATCATCGCGCCTTCCTGGAGCCCAATGCCGGCGCAAAAGTGCTCGCCGACGACGCGCGCTGGCTGCGCGAGCGCCATGCCGCCGCCGGCGTGCCGGCCGCCGCGACCGCCGAGCACCTCGCCGTGATCGGCAGCCCGGCCGCGATGGAAGGCGCGCTCGCCTGGTACCGGGCGCGCGGCGCCATCCGCTCGCCGCTCGGGCCGATCCGCGTGCCCACGCTCTACATCTGGGGCGATGCCGACGACACCGTCGGCCGCGTCGCCGCGGAGGGCACGCGCGATTTCGTCGACGCGCCCTATCGCTTCGAGGTGCTGCCCGGCGGCGGCCACTTCGTGGCGGAGCAGTTTCCGCAGCCGGTGAATGCGTTGCTGCTGGAGCACATCAGGATGCATCCGGTGTGAGGCGCGCAGGGCGCGCGCCCTTCCTTCACAAATCCTGCGTGCGCCGCGCCACGGCGCGGTCCCACACCTTGGCGCGATCCTCGTCGAATACGAGCTTCGGGTCCTCGGGCGCCGTGTACCAGACATTATGTGCGAGCTCGCTCTCGAGCTGACCGGCACCCCAGCCCGCATAGCCGAAGGCGAACAGGCTCTTCTGCGGCCCCTTCTTGGCCGCGATGTCGCGCAGGATCTGCGGATTGACGGTCAGCGCGAGGTGGCCGTCCACAGTGATCGTGCCTTGCGCGTTATACTCGGCGCTGTGCAGCACAAGCGCCATGTCGGGCTGGACCGGCCCGCCGGCATAGATCGGCACGATGCTGGCATCCGCGCTGCTCTCGCCGATCGCCGCGAGCAGCTCCGAGAGCGGACGCGTGCCCGCCGGCATGTTGATCACGATGCCGAGCGCGCCCGACTTGTCGTGCCGCACCACCAGGATCACGGCGTGGTCGAAGCGCGGATCGCGCATCTCGGGCGTCGCGATCAGAAGCTGGCCGGCGAGCGAGGGGGGCGCCGGTGCGCGGGGGGGCTCGGTTACGGTGGGCGCGACGGCGCCCCTGACAACAGAGACCAGGAGCAGCCCCGGCAACAGCAGGGCGAGCGCGATCAGCGTGCGCCGGAACGCGAGGAACGGCAAGCCAGGGAAGAGCTTGGCGTGGGGCATGATGCTCACCCTCGATCGAACCGATCACCGTCGCCCGGCGGCGCGCCATCATAGCAGGACGTCGCGTGCGAATCACCGCCGCGCGTCCGGATGCGAATCACGTCGATTCGAATCACGTCGATTCGAATCACCTCGATCGGTGCGATTTTTCCCAACCGTGCGCCGCGAACCTATAATGCGCCCGCGTTGGTGAGTCGCGTCGGGTTCCCGAGAAACGGAGGTAGCTTGGGACGCAGAACCATCACCATCAGTCGCGGGCCGGTGCTCACCCTGTGGGCGTCGGTCGTGGCGCGACGTCTGGGGTTTGCGCGCGACGAGGCGCTCACCGTCGGGCGCGCGGTCGCCAAGCTCGCCAACTACGGCAAGGACGTATCGCCCCTCCTCGTCACGCCGACCCGCAAGGCCATCCGGGATGGCCAGCGCAAGCTCAAGCGCGGCAAGCGCGTGCAGGTCGACCTCATGCAGCGCGCCGTGCCGATCGTGCGCACGCACGCGGGCCTGCGCGCGCTCGACCGCGACCGGCTGATCGCGCCGGACAGCGTCGAACAGTATCTCGACATCAAGTTCGGCGATGCGCTCAAGCTCGTGCGCAACGCCATGAAGCGGCTCGCGCGCTCGATGTCGGCGCCCGAGATCGCCGCGCAGGCCGACGAGCTCTACGCGAAATTCCGCCCTAAGGTGCCGAAGGGCGTGCCCGGCTGGGACGCCGAGGGCAAGCTCGACGTCGGCCGCATCGAGCGGCTCGGCGCCGGCAAGGCAATGCGCCGGCGCGCGTGACATCTCCGCATCGGCGTGATCACGATGATACCGCGCAATAAGACGCGGTGATGCATTCGTATCCGCGCTCGCATCGCACACTGATGCATTCGCATCTGTGAATGCTGCACTGCGATCAGCACGACCGATGCACGATTTCGACGCTTTACCTCCGCCAACATCCGAAAATTTTCGCGAAAGCCGCGGCGCGCTCTTCGCACTTGATTGGCTTTATGAAAACTTCATATGCGCGCCACGCTGTCGCCAAAGACAGCAATCAGGATATGAAATCAAACGGGGTCGTGACGGAGGGGAAGACCCGCGTGAGGAGGCTCCGATGACTGCACCAGCCGAGGCGCACGTGGATTCTGTTGCTTCTGCTTCGCGAATTGCTCTTCCGGCTTGCCCGAAGTGCAACGATCTCCAGCTCGCCCCCGCCGCATCGGAATTCGTCAGCAAGGGTCAGGTGCGCCACTTCTGGTCGTGCGAGGCCTGCGGCCACGAGTTCACCACCTCGGTGAAGCTGCCCTTCGTGCACGGCGCCCCGCCGCTGTGAGCGGTCGGTTGAAAGCATCCCTACCTAGAGCCGTCATCCTGAGGCGCGAGCCCTCGGGTCTCGCCTTCGGCGAGCCCAAGGATAAACTCCACGAGCCTCGAAGGATGATCGGGCACGGCGATTCAGCAAACGAGCAAGTGTCACCCGCGTCGGCCGTCGCCCTTCGAGGCGCGGCTTCGCCGCGCGCCTCAGGGTGACGGAATCCATTCAGCACCTCACACATCGATCAAGACGTCCTCCCCCTCGACCCGGCAGGGGAAGGTTTTGACCGCCTGATAGGCGGGTGGAGACACCGCTTCTCCGGTCTTGACGTTGAACAGCGCCTGGTGCACCGGGCACTCGATGCAGTCGCCGTCGAGGAACCCTTCCGACAGCCGCGCGAAGGCATGGGTGCAGATGTTCTCGGTCGCGTAGGGCGTCTCCTCCACCCAATAGAGGGCGATCTCCTCGCCATTGACCTCGGCATCCATCACGCCGCGATCCTTGAGTTCCGCCGCCGCGGCGACGCGCGTCCAAGCCATCTCGTTCCCCTCCCGGTCCTGCACAGTCCAAAGGCGGCGGACCATAGACGAGCCGTGCCTGCGAGAAAACGTGCTTTGACGCCCGCAACGTAGCCCGCATGAGCGAGGCGACATGCGGGGCCTGCGCCCCGGATTTCGCGGCGCCTTTCGTTGGGCGCACCGAAGGCAAGCCCCGAGGCCGGCTGTCCCCGCTCCGAGAAAAGGGATTTTCCGCAGGCCGCAAGAGAGGTTAAGGTGGCACCTGAGACCGGTGGGCGAGGTCTGCCGGACGGGGGTTCGCGAGCCGCTGGGCTGCCGCGCCGATCGGCGCTGCCCCACAGCCGTATCCCCTTGTGCATGGCACCAACCGGAGCGGGCGCCCGAGGACTTGCATGTTTTCCAGCCTCATGACCACGCGGCGCTTCGCACCCCTGTTCTGGTGCCAGTTCTTCAGCGCCTTCAACGACAATTTCCTCAAGAACACGCTCGTCATCCTGATCGTGTTCAAGCTCGCCAGCTCGAATTCCGAGGCCCTGGTGCAGCTCGCCGGCGCGGTCTTCATCCTTCCCTATTTCATCCTGTCCGCATTCGGCGGCCAGATCGCCGACCGTTTCGACAAGGCGGTGGTGGCCAAGCGCCTGAAGTTCGCCGAGATCTTCGTCGCCGGCCTCTCGGTGCTCGGCTTCTGGCTCAATGCCTATTCGGTGACCTATTCGGTCGCGACTCTGTTCGTGGCGCTGTTCGGGTTCGGCGTGATCGGCTCGCTGTTCGGGCCGATCAAATACGGCATCCTGCCGGATCATCTCGCCGAATCCGAGCTGCCCGCCGGCAACGCGCTGGTCGAAGGCGCGACATTCCTCGCCATCCTGATGGGCACCATTGCGGGCGGCATCGCGGCCAAGGGCAATCCGGCCTCGTTCAGCGGCCTGATGATGGTTTTCGCGGTACTGTGCTGGCTGTTCGCGCGCATGATCCCGCGCACCGGCGAAGGCGCGCCGCACCTCACCATCGACCGCAATGTCGCGCGCTCGACCTTTGCGCTGCTCGGCGACCTCAAGCGCGAGCCGCGCCTGTGGTGGGGCGGCCTGGTGGCGAGCTGGTTCTGGCTGACCGGCGCGGTCTCGCTCGCGCTGCTGCCGCCGCTCGTCAAGGACGTGATCGGCGGGGACGCCGGGACGGTGAACGCGTATCTCGCCGTCTTCTCGATCGCGGTTGCGATCGGTTCGGGACTGGCGTCGTGGCTCTGCCACGGCCGCATCGTGCTGGTGCCGACGCTGATCGGCGCCATCCTGCTCGGCATTTTCGCGCTCGACCTCGGCTGGACGACGCACGGGATCTCGGCCGGACTTCCGCCGGGGCCCGAGGCCGACAAACTGCTCAAGGGGATCGGTGAGGTCTTCGGCCAGGCGCTCGGCATTCATGTCGCGATCGATCTGGCGGGGCTTGCGATCGCGGGCGGCCTGTTCATCGTCCCGACCTTCTCGGCCGTGCAGGCCTGGGCCGGCGCCGACCGCCGCGCGCGCGTGGTCGCGGCCGTCAACGTCCTCAACGCCGCCTTCATGGTGGTCTCCGCCGTCGTGGTCGCGCTGCTCGAGCAGTTCGCCGGCATGGGACCGTCGAGCGTCTTCCTGCTGCTCGGCGTGCTCACCCTCGTCGTCGCCGTGGTGATCGCCCGCACGCTGCCGACCAACCTGCTGCGCGATTTCCTCACGGTCGCGTTCCGCTCGATCTTCCGGCTCGAGGTCACCGGGCTGGAGAACGTCGCCAAGGGCGGCCCGAACGCCATCATCGCGCTCAACCACGTGAGCTTCCTCGACGCCTCGCTCGCGCTCTCGTTCCTCGAAACCGAGCCGGTGTTCGCGATCGACAGCGGCATCGCGCAGCGCTGGTGGGCGAAACCGTTCCTGCGCTTCACCCGCGCGCTGCCGCTCGATCCGACCAAGCCGATGGCGACGCGCACGCTGATCCACGCGGTGCAGGGCGGCGAGTCGCTGATCATCTTTCCGGAAGGCCGCATCACCGTGACCGGCAGCCTGATGAAGGTCTATGACGGCGCCGGCCTGATCGCGGAAAAATCCGGCGCCATGGTGGTGCCCATCCGCATCAAGGGGCTGGAGGCGACGTTCTTCTCGCGCCTCGGCCGCCATCAGGTGCGCCGGCGACTGTTTCCCAAGGTGAAGGCGGAGATCCTGCCGCCGGTGCGCCTCGAGGTCGACCCGGAGTTGCGCGGCAAGAAGCGGCGCATCGCGGCGGGCGCCGCGCTCTACCAGGTGATGTCCGATCTCGTCTTCCAGACCACGTCGACCGACCGCACCCTGGTCGAGGCCGTGATCGAGGCCGCGCAGGAGCACGGCCGCGGCCGCGTCGCGGTCGAGGATCCGGTCGCGGGCGCCCTCTCCTACCGCAAGCTGCTCGCCGGCGTCGCGGTGCTCGGCCGCAAGCTGATGCCGCTCGCCGACGTCGGCGAGGCGGTCGGCGTCATGCTGCCCAACGCCAACGGCGCCGTCGTCACGGTGCTGGCGCTGATGTCGGCCGGCCGCGTGCCCGCGATGATCAACTTCACGTCGGGCCCCGCCAATGTCCGCGCCGCCTGCCGCGCCGCCCGCGTCAAGACCATCGTGACGTCGCGCAACTTCATCGAGAAGGGTCGGCTCACGGCACTGGTCGAGCAGGTCGCAGCCGACGTGCGCATCATCTATCTCGAGGACGTCCGCCCGACCGTCTCGTTTCTCGACCGCCTGCGCGGCCTCATGCGCGCCGAGCGGCCGATCGTTCAGCGCAATGCCGACGATCCGGCCGCGATCTTGTTCACCTCCGGCTCGGAAGGCACGCCGAAGGGCGTCGCTCTTTCCCATCGCAATGTCCTCACCAACGCCGCGCAGGCGGAGGCGCGCATCGACTTCGGCCGCACCGACAAGGTGTTCAGCGTACTGCCGGTGTTTCACTCGTTCGGGCTCACGGTCGGCCTCATCCTGCCGCTCGTCTCCGGCGTGCCGATCTATCTCTATCCCTCGCCGCTGCACTACCGCATCGTGCCGGAGCTGATCTACGGCACGAACTCGACCATCATGTTCGGCACCGACACCTTCCTCACCGGCTACGCGCGCTCGGCGCATGCCTACGACTTCCGCTCGCTGCGCTACATCCTGGCCGGTGCCGAGCCCGTGAAGGTGTCGACGCGGCGGGTCTACATGGAGAAATTCGGCCTGCGCATCCTGGAGGGCTACGGCGTCACCGAGACCTCGCCGGTGCTCGCGCTCAATACGCCGATGTTCAACAAGTTCGGCACCGTCGGCCGCCTCTTGCCCGGCATGGAGATGCGGCTCGAGCCGGTGCCCGGCGTCGACGAGGGCGGCCGGCTCCACGTGCGCGGCCCCAACGTCATGCTCGGCTACCTGCGCGCCGAGAACCCGGGCGTGCTCGAGGCCCCGGAAGGCGGCTGGCACGACACCGGCGACATCGTCAGCGTCGACCATGAGGGCTTCATCACCATCCGCGGCCGCGCCAAGCGGTTCGCCAAGATCGGGGGCGAGATGATCTCGCTCGCCGCTGTCGAGACGCTCGCGGCGGAGCTGTGGCCCGACGCGCTCTCGGGCGTCGCGACCGTGCCCGACCCGCGCAAGGGCGAGCGGCTGATTCTCGTCACCACCAAGAAGGACCCGGTGCGCTCCGACCTCCTCCTGTTCGCCCGCTCGCGCGGCGCCTCCGAGATGATGGTGCCGGCCGAGGTGCTGATCGTCGAGAAGCTGCCACTGCTCGGCTCGGGGAAGATCGACTACACGGCGTTGCAGGACCTGGTGAAGGAGCGGGTGAAGCTGGAAGGGGTCGCGTAAGCCAGGCCAGCGACATCACCGCAATAAGTGGGGATAACGCGGCCCTTGCTTGCGCTTTTCCCGCAATTCGGCGAAGGCATGAATCCTAGTCTGCCTTTCTCGCGCCCGGAGCTTCGTACGGCCGGGCGCTTTGCGTTTCGGCACGATGCGCTTACCCATGAGCCGCCCAATGTGTCGCCTATGAGCTTGCCGCCTTACAACCGGACGTGGGCATTCGCCCTGTTTCCTTGCCCTGTTTTTCCTGTTTTCGCTCCTGTTATTCGCCTGTTCGGCGCTCGCGCCTTTTCCTTCGCAATTTCAATGACCTTTCCTGTATTTGGCGCACGTCGGCGCCCTGTAAATCGCCTGTATTTTTTTTCGACCGGCTTTTTCACGAGTGCGGACTGCCAACGTCCCGCCGGGTTGATCGAAGGTCGCGATAAGATCACCCTGCAACGGACAGGCGGGCCGCGATGCATGACGTTCCCGGAGAGACCCATTGGCACGAGCCGAAGGCGGGCGAGAACGCCGGGCTCGGCAGCTTCAAGCGCCCGCAGATGCCCTATGACCGCTTCATGGAGGCCGAGGGCATCCCGGTCTATCGCGGCATC
>Ga0126371_10000197_pt1 | contig 46262 bp, 53 predicted proteins | sample PanSoiMetaPlot_4_FD_110145 | JGI IMG/M metagenome (GOLD analysis project Ga0126371, IMG submission 110145) | Tropical forest soil microbial communities from Panama - MetaG Plot_4 | ecosystem: Environmental > Terrestrial > Soil > Tropical forest > Bulk soil | place: Panama | collected 2016-02-17
CCCATCATCAAAAGCCTAGTGCAGGAAGGCAACAAGCATATGGCCACAATGTCACCAGACGCCGTGGCCCGAAATGCCCGCCAACTGCAACAGCTTCTCGATGAATGGACGAAGTAGCGGTGAGGTTGTCAGGCGACGGCCTCACCGTTTTCTCATCGCCTGGAGAGTGAATCATGTTTCACTTAGTCAAATCAGATACAGTGCCGCTGACAAAAGAACTCGCTGAACGGTTCCGCAACATGGAACCATCGCCGACCGAGCGCGAAATCGACGGCGGTCGCATCAGACATCTGCGGCAAAAGGCCGATGCCGGTCTCCTGGTGCCATTCGATTGGGCTTCGGCCACGCTAAACGGCACCGAATATCGAATGAATGCCCAGCACAGCAGCGCGATGCTGGGACAATTTGACGGTAATTTCCCGGCTGGACTGACGGCTCATGTCGATCAATACAGCGTCGATTCGATAGAGGATCTGGCATTATTGTTTCGCCAGTTCGACGACCGCAAATCCTCACGCAGCACAGCCGATGTCTCGGGCGCTTATCAAGGCCTGATCCCTGAGCTACGGGACGTGCCGCGCAAAACCGGCAAAGCAGCAATCGAAGGAGTTGCTTGGTATTTGCGGATGATCGAAGGGGTAAAGACCCCGGCCGGCGACGAAGTATATCGCTTGTTCAACGACGTCGTACATCACGACTTCATCCGATTTCTTGGTGAAACACTGAGCACCAAAACGCCGGAGTTGTTCAGAGCTCCTGTCGTCGCCGCAATTTATGGCTCGCACGTTGCCAGCACCACCGGCGCCCGAGACTTCTGGTTTCAGGTCGCGCGCGGCGGTATCGAATACGAAGAGGGCGCACCGTCTACCGCGCTCGACACATTTCTGCGCGCGGCCCACGAGAAGAGCGATGAACGGCTGAAAAATCTCAAGCCGGCCAACTACTTCCAAGGCTGCATCTACGCCTGGAACGCCTATCGCGATGGGCGGACGATCAAGGACATCCGGTGCGATACGAAAAAGGGATGGAATTCGATCCACGAATAATGTTTCATGCCAGCCAGCGAGGCCCTTCGGGGCCTCGTTTCGTTTAAAATGGCTGGCTCAGGCCAGGTCCACGATAAACCACTTACCCCCGTCGTTGGCATATTTGCCAGCCGTGCGTCCCCGATCGAGCGCAAAGCGGATCGCGCTTTGCGACACGCGCCGCTCATCTTTGCTCGCCGCCATTTGCTCAATCTCGAGCGAGGAGGCCCCTTGCGGAGCGGTTTCGGTCAGCACGCGCATGACCAGCGCGTCAGGGGCGCCGCGCGGCGCCCGCGTCTTGGAAGCACCGTTCGATGAGGCAGGCTTCATCGCTATCGGCACTGCGATTTTAGCGGCCTCTACAAGACGACTGATCGCGTCGGTCTCGCCGCGCCGATAAGATTCCTCGAGTGCGGCGGTAAGGGCACTATGCAACCGCTCAATAGCATCGCTCATGGCCAGCTCCTCGTTAAATCCGGGAGCGCTATATAGCGCCGCTATCGCACAACACCAAGGCTAAATATCACATCCGTCTCGGCATCGGAATGACACCACCGGCGCGCGGCATCTGATCGGGATGGAGCGCCCCCGGCGGACCCCGCATTAGCCGCGGCTGCTGCGGCTGAGCCCCCGGCTGTGAGCCGGTGGGTCCGCGCGCGCCACGCGGTTGCCGCCGCGGCTGAGCGCCAGGCTGCTGCAGCTGCGCCCCGGCTTGCGCCTGCATCTGCGCCATCGCCTTCATCTTCATCGCGATCTGATGCAGTTGTTGATGGCGGAATGTCACCATGTGCGCCGGGGTGCCGGGCGGTAGCGTTTGCAGCAGCTGCTGGTGCGCCTGCATGTGCTGCGGATCGTTGTCGAACGGCGACACCTCGGCTTCAAGCCCCATCGCCAGCATCTGATTTTCGAGCTGCGGGTCGACCGAGACCTGGTCGCTGATGTCCTCAAAAATCTTTGGTGCCAGCCGCGGCGAGAACGCCGCCTCGACGACATGGTGGATCAGCGGCACCAAATTCAAGCGCTTGCCGGCTTGCTGCACCGAGGGGTGCTGCGCCATCGGCGCGATGACATTGACCGCCGCGATCTGCTGCTGGATCTGCTGCGAGGCGCGCGAGGCTTGCACCCCCCACCACTCGTACGCCCAACGTTGCCCGAGCTGCATCGGCGGCACCTCGACCATCGCCGCCTTCAAGCCGAGTTCGCCAAACGCCCGCACGGTCTTCTCGCGATCGCGGAATTGCGCATCATACTCGGCAAACCGCGTTATCATTTCGTTGAGCAACCCGGTTTCGAGGTTGTGCACCTCGGTGTCGGTCATCAGCATCTCGGTACGCTGAGCCTGCGCCACCTCGGCTTGATTGAGCTTCCGGTTGGTCGGAAGCTGCGCCATCTCCATCGGCGTCACCCCCATCGCCATATTGATCATTCTTTCCGCGGCCAAAACCCCTTCGAAGGCCTTGGGCAGCAGGTCGGGGAATTGAATCGGCTCGATCGCACCCGGCGGCGCCGGCCACAGCGCCATCAGATCGATGATCAGCGCATCGGCATTTGGCACTTTGTCAGGGTCGTAACGAATCGGCGGCAGCATCGCCAAGGTCGCCTGGTCCAACCCCTGACAGAGCAAATCATTGGCGCCATATTGGAGCTCGGCAACGCCCGGTTTGATCTGCGACATTCCCTTGAAATTGCCCGGCAATTTGTCGATCGGCACGGAGATGACGTCGATCTTGTCGCACCAGTACGGGTTGAGCCGGCACGACAAAAAGCGGTTCTCCCCGGCAAAATACGCCAGGCACAAGCGCTCTCGTTTGTCCTTGCCGGTGCCGACTTCGAGCTTGGTCCACGTACGATAGATGAGGGCATACTCGCCTTTGCCCTTGATCCCGGCGACGTCGAGGTTGAGCTTTTCTTGATCTTCGGAGCGGTCCCGCCGCATCGCCCCGAGCAACTCCTCGCCGGATGAGGCGTCGATCTCGCCCTCGTCGACCAACCAATCGATCTTGGCCTTGTCCCAGCGCCGCAGCACAGTGACCGAACCGCCCGCCGCAAGCGCCTCATAAAGCTTGTCAGAGTTTGCCGGCAGCACCACAAGGTCGGCGTCGAGCACAACCTCGACGTCGGGTCCGGCATCCTCGATCTCGCTGGCCCGCAGCGAGAGCACCGGCTCGGCAACCTCGGCCGGCATGTCCATACCTAACAGGCGGATCGGCTGCGGAATGCGCTCAACCACCGCGCGCTTGCGCTCGCCCCAACTCACCAGCACCGTCATTTGCCCTTCGACGATGCCGGCAACCAACAGACCGGGGATCACCAGCGAGCGCAGATCGGCACGCTTGATGTAGTACTCCAAGAGCGAGACCTGCGCGTCGGGCGACAGGTCGTCATGGCTGACGACTTGAACGTGACGCCCGGAATCGGGAAATGTTTGGTTGAGCCAGCGCCGCCGCAACGCCTTGATCGCGTTGCGCACCAGCGGTGCGTAGACCTTAGCGTTGCCGGAATAAAACTGATTTGTGCTTCTTTCACAGTTCCAGATCTTCCAAAAGTCCTGCAAATCGTTTGACCGGTCCATCTGATCCATAAAGCCCTTTTCGACTTTACGATAGACATCGATCAATTGCTCTTGTATATAGGGTAATTTAACGAGTTCAGCACCGCGCTTGGGAAAGGCCATCTCAATTCAACCTCTTGCCAAAGCCCTGCCGGCCAAAATCGGACGGCCGGCCATCTTCGAAGGCCGAGGCGTAGCGCCGGTAACGGCGCCCATCCGAGGTGAAGGACCAGTGTGCGTTCTCATCGGCGATCCCGACCCCGGCCAGCGCCATGGTCGATTCTATGCCCTCCATTAAGATTCGATACACGCCGGGTGTGGGTTCAGGGTTTCCGGGCTTTCTGGCATAACCGCAACTGAGAGCGGCAAGGGTCCAGCGGGCGTCGACGGCGACTGAGAAGGCGGGAAGCTCGCGCGAAAAGTGAGCGAGCCCGCGTCGCAGAAAATCTCGACCGCGATCGGCGGCCCCACCTTGTCGAACCGCCGATGGAATGCGAGCAATTGCCTGTACAAGGCCGATATTGTGCCACTGGTCGAAGTGTGCAGGAGGGAGGCTGACATCAATTCGAGCGCCAGCCGCGAGACCTGCTTCCCGGACAATCTGAGCCGCACCCACCCCGGGGTCTCCTTCTCGGACCCAGTCTCGGATGATGACGGTTCGGCCATTGGCATGCCCCACTAAAGCCCCGGTCGTGTAGGCCCCATCGGCATTCAGTGCAAGATAGAGCGGCTCGCCGCGCGGCCAGAAGATGCGCTCGGCAACGTGCACCGAAGGCAGAAAGTCTTCATAGACCGGCAGCCCCGGACGCAGGATCAGCGCGTAGGCAAGCGCGTTGGGTCCATCGATTCGTCCTCGGGGAAAGCCTGCAAAAGCTCCGACAAGATCGGGCAATTCCCGTGCAAGCACGATCTCACCGCCACGCGCATGAGGTTCCAACCCTCGGATAAAGGTAAGTTTGTCCCGAGGCGACCGCAGTGGTTGCAATGGTAGAAATACAGCCCTTTTGGCCGCCTCATTTCGGATTGGCTCAAGCGCCCACTCTTCAAGCCCAACCTCCTCAAAACCAATCAACACCGGGTGGTAGCGCTCCTCGAGCTCGAACATAATCTCGAGGAGCTCGGAAGGTCGATAGAAACCCGTGCGGTCCTCCCACACGACAAGCTTATTTCCCACCCAGGAGAAGACAACGATGCCCGTAGCAGCAGAGGACGCGCGCACAGTTCGAGCAGGGTCGAACATACAATAAACGGGCTCATACGTTCGCACGCGCGGCTCGACCCGGAAGTACTCAGCCCGGAAATCTCTAGATTGATCGTCTGCGGCATTGCACATCATCTCCATTTCCCAGATCCCGGCCTCGCCATGCTTCTGGTATTCGAGCCGCTCGCGCTCGATCCACGCCATCGGGAAGCGCGCCGGCCACGAGGCCTGCTCGACGCCGTCAGCATCAAGGTAGGCGACCGGGAAATATTTGACCGGCCAGCCGGCCCGTACCAGCTGCATCGGGACGCAATCGGCGTGCATGATCGTCGCCAGCACCCGCATCCGCGCGCGCGGATGACAGGCCAGGCGCAACTCTCGCAGAAACCACCGCAGCATGCCGCGCCGGCCCTCAGGCGAGAGCACATTCTCGGCGTCTTCAAAGTCGTCGACGATGACCAGATCGGGCCGGCTCGTCACCTGCTTCAAGCCGCGGATGTCCTGGCCGCGGCCCAGCGCCAGGATCACCGCGCCATTGCGCAGCGTGATTTTCGTCTGGGTCTGCCCGAGCGGGTCGAGCGGGTCCGGCCATAAGGTCAGTAAGAGATCATTCAAGCGTAGCTCGGCTGCCACCGCACCGAGCCGCTCGGCCGCGCGGGTCTCTGACGGGCCGATGAAGACACAGCACCGGAACGCGCCCTCGAGCCCGGCGACCGCGACGTGCTCCTCGGCAAAGGTCGACTTCGCGCCGCCGCGGAACCCGAGGATGACCTGGCGCCCCTCGGGCGACCAGAAGCAATCGGAGAGCTCGCGGTGCCACAGCGCCGGCGCATCCTCGTGGCGGTGCCGGAAGACCTCCTCATGCGCCGCAAAGCGGTCCTCGCGCAGCCGCTCTTTCAGCCGGGCGATGCGCTGGGCCCCCGGCAGGTCAGCCATCAAACCGGCTCACTTCCCAACTTGCGAAGGGCTGCCGCGAGTGCTTCGCACGCTTGATTGTGCTCCTCATCAAGCGCCCACCTTGCACCGCCCCGCAGCACAATCAGGCTCTCAGCAATCCTCGCACAGCGTTCCCGCTCGTCGCTTCGGGCCGTGGCGATGATGACGTCTAGCTCATCCGGCGTCCTCGTCCTCATCATCATCCTCTCCCTCGAGCGGGAAGCCAGCCATCTCATCCCAGTCGACCGCGATCTCGTCATCGTCGTCCGGCGCGTCCGGATCGCCGTTGAGGCGGTCGTCCGGCATCAGTCGATAACCAGCTTCAAGGTCGCCGCGATAAACGACCCCATCATCAGCACTCCCGTCCCGTCCTCGGGGAACCACGCGCACTCAATCTGCGAGCCGTCCGCCGCAAGCGCCGTCACCGTCATCGCCGGGCCGCCCGAGGCCAGCCGCACGCAATCACCAACCTCGAAAACAATCGCCGCACGCCCTTCGCGCCCTTCGCTCACGCCAACCTCCTCTGGCAAACCGCCGTAGCCAGTACCGCGCCCAGTAGCGCCACTGCCGCCGCTCGCGCGACCGCCGAGGCGCGCGGCGCACCAACCGATGCCTCACTTATCCCCGCCTTCCACCGTTTTGCCCACAGCCGGCCGCTTGACGGCAAGGTTAACCCAGGCGTCACATAACGCAAAAGAGCCCGGGGAGGCCGGGCTCTTCGCAGTCCACTGGGGAATCGTGAACAAGGGTAGCTCTACGCATCCGGAACAGCGTCGGAGCGAACCGGACCCTGCCCCCAAAAATCGGGATCTGTCAAGTGGCGAGGGAACGCCTACCCAATGGCCGCTTCGCAAACGGCCAATTCCGACCACCCGAGCACCGCTGGCCGCTGGAGGCGTGGCGCCTGGCCTACGACCACGGCGCCTCGTACCGGCAAATCGCGCTCGACGCCGGCTGCCACTGGACCACCGTCGCCCGCTACCTCTCCAAAGACGCCAACCACCCGCCCGACCCCGGCCCCAACCGCTGGGACCTCGACACCCGCTGGGGCGAATCCCCGCGGGAGCGCGCCTTCCGAAGGTTTCCTGTTGTTGCCCATAAGCCCGGAGGATGGTGATGACGCTATTCGATAAAGGTTCTGGCCCCATAGCGGCGATGCTTAGCGAGATTGGGAAGCCGCGGCGGCGGATCGCCGCCCATCACAATCGGAAACTCGCCGCCGCCATCTCGCGACATCTCAACCGTCTTGGCGGGCCGCTTTCGCGGGAGGCGATCACGCTCCTCGTGGCGCCGTGGCACAATCTGCGCAGGCGCGCGCAGCCGAAACCGAAACGGCTTGATTGGCCAACCCTGGTCAAAGGCGATGATCGATTGCTGCGCCCGATACGGCGTCAGATAGATGTAACGCTCGTCGGTGGCGGCGTAGCTGAACCTGATCGTCGTCATGTCGACCAGCACATTGATCGCGTCTGGCAGCTTCGCCCGGATCGCCTCCGCGATCATGCAGTGGCTCGACGTTCGGTCGACCGAGTTCGCAATCTCGTCCGCCGTTATCTCGATCCTGATGTCAGTGGTGCGGGTCGTCATACCGATTGTCCTCTGTTCCGGAGATACAACCGCGCTCTACTCCCGCCAATGTTACGCTGTCAAGGGACACAAACCGAGGTTCGAATGAGCACTATCGGCGGGAAGAACAGCGGCAGGTGCGCAACCTCTAAGTAGCCAGGAGACAAACCCAGCCATGAAAAACGCCCGGAAGCCACGCTGGTTCAAATGGTACTGTGATGAGCTTATCGCCGGCACAATGATGCTATCCAACGAACAGTTAGGGTGCTTTGTCCGCATCATCGCGTTCAATCAATCCACAGGGTATGGTATCCAACTAAAACAGCTAGTTACACTGTGTCATTCCCGAGTAGACAGAGTGCATCTGATAACCCGCCAATTGTTATCCACAGGCAAAATAGTTGCTTTCCACAATAAGTGCTACAATGAAGACGAAATCTGTCAACGTTGCGACAAGTGCCCCCAGCCTGCGCACTTCCTGGGGAGTTCCCGAGCACTTCGTGAGCACTTGTTACACACTAACGGTATGATAAACAAAAAAACCGCCAGCATCGCGCGCGCGCCAGAACTAGAACCAGAATCAGAGTCTTCTTCTTCCTTCACTAGCCCTATCGCAACGCTCGCACCGTTCGTGCGACCCGCGGGCTCGCTCGCTTCGCCGAGCGCTGGGTCCGCGCTCGCTCCCTCGCCCGCGCCTCCCCTTTCCTCTACCGACGTCTGGAAACAACAACTCGGACTCCTCAACCCAAACCCCAAACCCAAACCAAACTACGTCGAAGATGGTGTCCCTAACCCCAGGTATATGCGGCATTGACGTACTCAATCAAACCGGGTGGCAGCCAAACCTCCTCCACTTTCGCTCGCCGGAGCGCAAAATCCTCGGGGCCTCGCGCGAGGCCCGGAGGCTCCCCGTACCGCGGCTCGCCTACAATCCGGGCGAGCGGGGCGAACATTTGTACACCAGCGCCACACTGTCCGCATTTCGTGTGTCGGGCTATCTCGACCAAGCGTCTTCACGCCGCAGAAACCCTGGCACAGGCCGCAGAACTGTCCGCATTTGACACGCTTTGCGGAATGTTGTCATCACTCGCACCCGGTTGCAAGTAGGTCGACAACAGTCGAACAAACTGATATGATCGCGTGTGTGCCTGGACATAAAGTAACGCGCGAACGCTATGCGGCAGCGGCCTCGAAGAGGCTAGTTGAGGTAATACCGCGTCTGACTAACGAGCAATTTCAGGCTCTCACACCAATGGAGAAGATCGAGGCGACGTTTGGCGCGAACATGCCAGCGATGTACGAGCTGGCGACATTACCATGGGCGGTTGCCGATTTACACGAGCGAACACTGAAGGTTCGACTTTACGAGGTCTATATCCGGGCGGGATTGAAGTTTGCCGATCTGCGGACGCGGGAGAACCTGGGGACGCGGCTGTTGGAGCAGCTGGAGGCGGCGCTTGACGGGCGCGGCGCTGAGGGAGGGGCTGCGATGGCCTCAGCGGGCGCAGGCAAGGCCGCTGAGCGGCCTAAACGGCGATCGGGGTAGTTTGGGACGCCGGCGGTCGGAGGGTGCTCCTGCGGGCTTCTATCGGCTCCGGCGGGCCACTTGGGCGGTTGAGCTTAGCCTTTGACGAGGCGCAGTTTGGGGCGCCCTCTGCGCCCTGGTTGCATTTGCCGGTGATAGAACTGGGCTCTGGTGGCGCGCAGTCCGTCGGGGCCGGCCAGCGCGAACAGGCTGCGCCACTCGGCGAGCTCGGCGGCGGTGATGCCGTGCTCGGCTTCGAGTTCGGCGAGGGTTGTGCGGCCCTGTGCGACGGCGAGGAGAGTGGCGGCCTTTTTGCTTTTGGTCCACCTGATCATGGCTGGGCGAGGACGAGCATGCGCAGCGCGGCCAGCACGAGGCCGGCCCACAGCATAGCGTCCAGCGCCAGGGCGGCGATGAGCGGGTAGTTGGTTAGGCTGGGCTCCGGGGCATGGCGGCGAGGATAGCACGGTCGGCGCGCGCGGGCAAACCTGCGGCACCACATTAACACTGCACTAACGAACGATTCGGGAACTTGCATCAGTTCTCATTAGGGGAACATGCATCATAGTGCATGAGGGACACTAGCGCTTGCACTATGCGTTAGTGGCATGCCATATTCCTGGTGTCAGCAAATAGGAGCGTCAAATGCACAAACTTAACGTTATACGGTTTCCCTCTGGCCATTACGGCTTTGTAGGTTCGGTACTGTTCGCGCTTGCGTACATTGCAGACAAAATCACGCCGCAAGAAGTGCGCGGCTGCATGACCCAGTCCATCGCGCGTAGCATTGCTGAGCGCCGCGGTGGTTGTCTGAAAACTCGAACCTTCAGTTCATCGGAACAAGCGGCCGCGTTTGCCGTCGATCGCGGATACGGCGTGATGTAATCGTGGCATTCGGAGAGCGCGGCCTAAGCGCCGCGCCATCCTCTCGTTTGCCCTCCGGGACAGCGGTTAGCTATGCTGGTATTTTTAGTGGGCGTTCTCATCGGGTTTATCGCGGCTTTTCCGTTATCCGCATGGATCGTCCATAAAAGGATGCTCAGCGATGATTATAATCGTACCCTAGGCAACGACCCATGACGCTCTGGATGCCCCCCGTGGGCCGCTTTTTTCTGTCCGTGGCCGCATTGTTAGCTATCATCTGCATCACGGCAGCAATCTGGCTAATATTTTTCCGTGAATATGATTATGACATTCTCGCCGCCGCGTGGCCCTGGGCGTGCGTGCTCTGGCTATCTGCCTATCTGTTCGGTAAATTTCTGATTACAATAAATCGTGCATGGTGGAGTTTAACGCCTGAAGAGCGCGCCAAATGGCGCTCAATGGATGACAGCGGATGGTAAAACCCAACCTCACCGGCCCTTTAGCAGCCGCTCCCAGGTGCGCCACGGCAGCACGACGAGCGGGGGCGGGGCATGCTGCCCGGGCTCGGCGTCGTAGCGCAGGAAGAGCGCATCGGCCTCTCCTAGCGCTTGCGTGACCCCTTTGGTGCCGCGCGGACCGTGCAGCGCTTTGACCTGGCAGCGCAGCACCGCTGCGCCAACTTTGACGTCGACATCCTCATGGTTGCCTTGGTAGCGCGTCGCGCCCGATAGCGGCACGCGCTGCGCCTCCAGGCCGATTGCTTGGTGCAACCGGACGACCTCTCGCTCTACTCTTGCGCCTTTGTTTCTGCTATGACTTCCCACTCTCCACACCATTCTTCGGCCGACACGATGGGCCATTGATCGACCACAAAGATCGGCGTTTCACGCCGATTTTCGCAAAAAAGAAAGCTGCGCGGCAGCGGCGCGCGGCGATGGCAGGCACCTTCGTTATCAAAGGCATCGACGAATTGATCGGGTTCGAAGAAACGGCAGGTAGCGCATTTGGGTGTCAATCGGGGCCTCCCCAGCCGCCCAGATAGGCGAGCAGCATGGCGAGCACGACGGCGCCGTAGAACGCCAGCGCGGCGAGCGCCATGATGGCCCAGAGATCGTGATTAGCCATCGGGCGGCTCGTCATCGTAAATGTCGGGACGTAGCGCGGCGCGGGAGATCCCCGACAACCTCTCAACCTGTCGGACCCACTCGACCGGGATGCGGCCACTATCAAGGTACCACATGGCGACGGCCTGGCGAGAGATACCGAGTTTTTTGGCGACGACAGAAGGGCCGCCGGCGGCTTTGACCGCTTCGAGGGTGATAGCGCAATCGCGGAAGTCGATTTCTCGCATGGTGTTAAGAGGTGGTTGACACGGGTTCTTGCCAAGGATAGCTTACCAGGTGTCGCTGAGGAAATCTCAAAGTGGAGGTTCGAAATGAATGGCAAGAGGCTAACCACGGTAGCGGCCGCACTAGCCGCCCTGATATTTGCGGCACAGCAGGCCAGCGCAGCGCTGGCTGAGGTTGGCGCCTCCATCAAAGCCGCAAACCATCATATGCAATTGACTTCCGATTGCGGTGGAGGTGACTCCAGCAGCGGTGACGGCAGCGACGCAAGCAGCAGTCCTTGTGGTGGTAGCGTCTATGGATGAGTTGCAAAAACTGACTCTAACCCGCATCACACCGGTGATCGATGCGTGGATTGAAGCAAACGCGCCCTCCAAAGATCAGGGTCATTTAAAGGCGCGCCTCTCTTATATTGAGGCGTTCGATCTCTCCTTTATTGTGCCGAAACTTATTGAGGAAGGTAAGGGCGTTTTCAATCAGACCAATACTGATTTGGGCATCCGCGAGTTGAAGCGCTTCCTATCCCTTATGCTTTTATGCGATGCGACTCATACCCCGTCGGCCCAACTTGATATTGCGTGGCATCAATTTATCATCTTTACAAAGCAATACCGACGGTTTTGCCAGGATAGTTTTGGAGGTTACCTCGATCATAACCCTCGCCTTCCTACCGACCCGCATAAGGACGGCAATTTCGAGCATACTCTAAATTGCTACCGCACCCACTATGGAGAGCCACCGGCTGAAATGTGGGAGCCCTTCCCCAAATTAGAGGTGCCCAACTTTGCCGATCTAATCGCACATTTGGTTGTTCTACGGGATGCATTAGATCAAATAATATCGATAGGAGAGTGGAGTGAGTGCGATCGAACACCAGATCCACCAAATCCTACGTAATCAAATCGCCATAATGCATGCGCTAGAAACGGTGGCGACGGTTCACGGCGAGGAATTGCGGCGAGGAATAGAAGATACTGCACGGCTGCTGCGTGCTGTGGACGAGAGCGGCCCGAGATCCCAGAGATCCACACGGCACAGTGTTTCGATATGGCGCTGATTGATGAGGACGCCGCAACTTATCGGGCGCGGGCCGCGTGGTGCGCTTCGGACATGGTGCGCGGGGCGCAGACGTGTCCGGCGCAGATGTGGGCTTACGCCGATATGAACCCCGCCAAGCTCTCGGCAAAAGAGGCGCGCGAGCTCGACGACGGCACCGCGATCCATCTGGCGGTCTGCGAGCCCGGCGAATTCGAGGCGCGGACCCAAATCATCGATGCTGCCGATTACCGCACCAAGATGGCGCAGGAGTACCGCGAGGGCGCGCGGTTCTCCGGCCGCGTGCCGCTGTTAGTGCACCAAGTCAACCAGATCATGGCAATGCGGCGCGCGGTGCTGGCCTCGCCGGCCGGGCTGTGGCTCGAGGCTGCCAAGTGCGAGCAGACGATTATCTGGGATTGGACGCCTTGGGCAACGATGCAGCCGATGCCCTGCAAGGGCCGTGTCGATGTGGTCAGCGCGGCCCCTGGCGGTCCGCTGATCGACGTCAAAAGCGCCCGCTCAGCCTCGCCGGCGGCGTTCGAGCGGGCGCTCGTGCAGTACGGGCATCACATCCGCGCGGCGTGGTACCAGGATGGCTGGGGCACGTCAGAAGGCGAGCGGCGGCGCTACGGCTACCTGGTGGTGCAGAAGGAGGCGCCGTATCTGGTCAACCTGTTCTGGCCGTCACCTCGGGCGCTCGAGTGGGGCCGGCGCGAGTATCGCCGGGTCTTGCAGCAGATCGGCGAGTGCCAAGAAGCCGGAGTGTGGCGCGGTTACGAATGGGGCCGCGAGGTCGAACTGCCGGTTGGTGCCGAGTACCGTCTGGCCGAAGCATTCGCCCAGGAGGATGCGGAGGAGGAGGACGCATGACCAAACACTACATCATTCTAGCGATCTGCTTGACAGCGTCACTGATCTGCAACCTGTCACTAATGATAGTATTGAACAAAGCCAATAGTGACATGACGCGGGCCAACGATGTTATGCTCCGAGGCGCGTCAGCGTTGCGGGAATGCACTGATATTGTGCGAGAAGGTGTGCGAGGGCAAGGGCTGTGACCGAGCTCGTCTTCCTGCCGGCGGTTCGCGAGCGCACTCCGGTCTTTATCGCATTAGCAGGACCAAGCGGCTCGGGTAAAACCAGATCCGCGCTCGAGCTCGCCACCGGCTTGGCAGGCCCGGGGCGGATCGCGGTTGCCGACAGCGAGGGCCGCCGCGCGCTGCACTATCGCGATATGTACGAATTTGATCACCTGTCCTGGCAGCCCCCCTACACCCCGAAAGCGACGGCGGGCTTGATCGACGCGGCCGAGAAGGGTGGTTATGCGGTGCTGATCGTCGATAGTGCGTCGGACGAATACGAAGGCCAGGGCGGCCTGTTAGAAATGCATGAGGGAGCCGGCAAGAGCGACGAATTTTGGGCGAAGACGAAGGCACAACACAAACACTGGCTGGTTAACCGCATCCGGCGCGCGGCGATCCACACGATCTGGTGCTTGCGCGCCGAGGAGCGGGTCAAGATCAGCGAGGTTGGCGGCCGCGCCTCGGTCGAGCACCTCGGTTGGCAACCGATCTGCGAGAAGCGGTTTCTCTACGAGATGCAATCTTCGTTCATTTTCGACGTCGAGCGGCCAGGGGTGCCGCGGCCGATCAAGCTGTATGACATCCATGCGCAGTTTTTCCCACGCGACAAACCGATCACGCGCGAGGCTGGCGCTGCTCTTGCAACCTGGGCGGCCGGCGGCGCACTGCCCTCTGCCGGAGCTCGGCAGGGCGCGGTCGAGGGCGGGCCACGTTCCCCTGTGGCGGGCGACACAACCTACCCCCCCGTGGGTGCCCAAGACGCCCTCGATCGCGATTCTCTCGTTGCCGAGGCCTGGGCCGCGGCGCGGCAGGGGATGGCTGTGCTCGAGGCGTACTGGTCCGATCTAAAGCGAGCCGAACGCCGGCTGATCGGCGCCGATTTGCTGCCGCACCTAAAAGACGCCGCCAGCGAGGCGGACGAGGTCGACAAGCTCGGGTTTGGTGAGGGGAAGACGGAGGATACGAAAGGCGGCGGAATATCTTGAAGCTACCACTCAAGCCCAATGGCAAAGCCGTGCTCGTTCAGGGCAGGTATATCCTTCTGTAAACGTTGCCCTATATCAACCCTCCAAAAAGGAGAACCTGGCATAGAAAGCTTATCAAGCACTTTATGTGACCCGCGCCTTCCCTGTCTTACGGTGTCACCAACGCCGACAGCTACGCCAACATAATGCCCGGCAGTGGCATACTTACTATTGCTACCAGCCATCACTTCACAGGGGTGGAAATGATCTTCATCGTCGATACCAAAGATTGGGATGCCAACGATCTCGTCGTAGTCGCGGGGCGGGTGAGGGTATGGAGGTACACAGGCGATCGTTCCCACCGCTGGCTGATTAAGAAGATGCGCGCCGCGGGTTTGCTCACCGGCCGCCACAGCGTAAAGAAACTCGAGGGGGTCGCACTCGAACAAGTCGGTCTCGATGTTGAACGCGGGCCAGCCGCACCTCATGGTGAACTCGAGAGGCCAGGTGGTCCCGTCGTCTGAGATAATGCAGTTGACATCGACATTAAGAGCAATGTCGCCGAGTCGTTCCAACTGCGGCTCCAGCGGTTTGAGTACCATTTCAGCAAGTTTTGATCTTCGTACAAAACGCAGTACTGTGCCCATTTCGCCAGTATTGGGACCGATATCACCACTACAAAACCTTTTGAATTCGTGGTTCTCCTCCCACACATCGGCCCACCCCGCCGGACCCCACCAGCCGCCAACGGCAAATTCGGTACCCTCGATCGCCTCTTGCAACAGAAACGGACACGGAGGCCGCCCGTGCTTTTTGCGCCAGCGACGCAGCTGATAGGTCGGATCTTCCGGCACGCCGGTTTTCGCACTCAGGCTTTTCTCGGCCGTATCCGAGCACGGCTTCGAATACAGCACTTCTCCTCGGCGTTCGACGAACGCAATCGCCGTATCGTAATCATTGAACTCGCGGTAGGTTGGAACAGCTATCCCGGCTTTTTGGAATACATTCATGCCGGCGCTGCGATCGAGCTCCCAACGGGCGCTTTGTTCATTCCCGCCTATGATGGCCACGCCTCGGGACCGCCATACATCCATTTCGCCCATATAGACCCCGTTCGTTTCGAGGACGACAAGGTCCGCCCAGTGAATAAAGTACCTCCAGTTGTCCACTAACTCAACCAGCCCTTTGCCGATCGGGCGGGTGTTGCGATCGAACTTGCGCACGAACATGCGGACTTGGTGTCCGACGCGCTGCGAGCGGAGCGCGAGATCTAACAGGCCGTCGCCAGCATCGGCGATCAGGAGAACACGCATGTGGGATGGGTCATTTACGCTGCTCAGTCAGATGGTAGTGGTATAGAGGTTTATCGGGAAGCATATCCCGGAATTGGAGACATTGCTCATGTTGACCGCTATCCCAATGAGATAATTATTGGCCGCCAACGACGAGCTCGCCGCGTTGAGCTGGGTGCCGCTAATCGTGAACAAAGTGTTGTTGTTACTGCCAAACGTTAATACCACTGAACACGCACCAGTGGTCGATAGCGAATAGGTCGGTGTACCGGGGCAGGCCGCCGAGCAGCTAACAGATATCGCTCCTGTGTAACCTGGCGCGGCAAAGTAATTGGGCACCTGCACGTGGGTGATTTGCGGCAGCGCCGTCGACGGGGATATCGCGATCACCCCGAGGAACGCATCCCAAGTCTGCGCGGTCTGCGCGTTGACTGTGGCGGCGATGGGGGCGGTCGAATGGTAAACTCGCCACTCATCGAGAAGCGAAAATGTGCCGGGAACAAGATTGGTTGCTTGCGTCCACCCACTCCCCGCCGACCACGGCGAAGGACTCCCATCGTACAACATTGCCGGGCCATACAGCAGATCACCCGAGTTGGCCGGTGTAATCGTCGGCGACGAGAGAATACCGTTTGGTATGCCGCTGGTGGTATTATTGGCAAATGCCGTGGCGGCGCTAGCATCGATCGCCGCAGTGCTCGGCACCCCCACAAATTCCGCCATCACGGCGTCCTCGAGATAAAACGCCTGCGATTGATCGGTTATAAAATGAACTGTCGTGGGGGAACCTTGGACATTCGGCATCCACCACAACTGCACACCGAGCGTATCGCCGACGAATCTCCCGTTCTCAGCGCGCTGCAGCAGGAAGACATTCTGGCTGCCGAGGGTTATTCGGTCAAGCGAGGCTGGCAAACTGCTGTTGGTCTCGCTACGAACCATGCCGACCAGCGTGTTGCCCACCCCTACCGCCGGGATCGTCCAGGTATAGTCGGTCGCCCCGGCATTATGCTGCAAATTAACACTGCGCACTATGGATGGAGCAAAACTTGACGCCACGGTCGGCACCCCACCGAGCACAAACTGCGCATCAGTATGCGCCGTAAACAGCAGCAGACCAACCAAGCCAAATAAGATCAATCGGCCAGGATGGGTCATCCCGTTACCTCGGAACGAATTTGAAGCCATTTTTGCCGGTGCGAGCGGGGTTGCTCGGCAGTGAGGGCAAGCTTCACGGCGGCGGCGTGGTTCCGAGCGCGTCCATGCCGCGGCGCCAGTCGTAGGTGCGCTGCCGCATCTCGCCGGCGGCTTGGCTGCCGCGGGCCTGCATCTGCGCACCAAAGCCAGGCCCAGGCCGATCGAGGGTTCGAGCGCGATCCTGGAAGAGCTTGGTGACGGCGCGGTTGGGGCTATACCAGTAGCGCTGAAATTGCTTCATTGCCTCAGCCCCCAATGCACCGGCGGTAAGTCTCCATTCGCCACTCCACACGCCACCCACGAGCGCACCAACGGCGCCGACATCGGTCAGTTTACCGAAGGCGCTTTGTTTTGGCCGGGCCAGCTGCGTCTTTACGGCATCGGCAACGGCGCTCTCAATAGAGGTTAAGTTGCCGTGCTGTAGGCGTAAGGCTTGATATTGGGGTTCTTTAGCGTTGGCAATGGCGGTGTTGAGGGTATAAAGCAAAACATCGCGCACCTGATTATCAGCATAGTCCCGCATAGCAGATTTGCTGGGATCTTTGATAGTTTTCGCCAACTCATTATTCATCGTGCGGAGGTTGTTTTGCGCCTCTATTGGGGTCAAAGTACCTTTCTGCGCATAGCGCATAGCTTTGTCATTCAGATACGGCACCAATTCGGGGTGGTCCAATATGATGTCCGAACGGGTGGCAAGTTCACGTAGCTTGGTAACCACCGGCATCAATGAGATTTGGATACCCGCGCCACCGACGCGCGCGGCAATGTCGTTGTATTGCTGGAACAAATTGGTTTTTTGTTCAAAGATCGCCTGGCTAAACTCGCGCAGCGTGCGCGGCAAACGGTCCTCCGGCAACGGTCGATCGTACTCGTCGACGAGATGTAGTGCGCCGCGGTTCTGGATAATGTTGTCGACCGCGCCGGTAATCTTGGCGTCCTGGATATTCATCCCCTCCCAAGCACGCCGATCGGCAAAGCCGGGGCGGATGGCTTGGCGAAACTGTTTGGTGAGATGCCGATCGACGGCAGCGACATCGCCGCTCGCCAAGGCCGTCGCGAGCGGCGAGGGTGGATCTTTGATCGCTTCTTCGAGTGGCGCTCCGGGCTTGGCGGCGCCCTCTGGCGGCGGCACCTGGGCCTGACGGCCGTGGTAGACGACGCCGGGGTACTGTGGCACAGCAGGGGCGCCAGGGAGCGCTACGGGGGCCGCTGGCGCCGGTTGCAGTGGTGGCGGCATACGCACCATCTGCGGCGCCTGTCCCGGCCCTACAGGCGGCTGCTCGAGCGGCGGCCGCATTGTTCCGCCGGGGGCTCCGGGGAGCATGCCCTGGCCGGTCGTCACCCATGATCGACCCGGCACACCTGTGGTCTGAGGCGGCGGCAACGCGAGCCGCGGGGCTGGCAAGCCAAGGGGCTGCACATTCATCATCGGCGGGGTGACGCCAGCGCCTGGCGGCGGCAGCTGCAGCTGTGGGCGGGCTGGTGGCAGCGCCAACGGCGCTTGCGGCGTCAGTCGGTCGATCGGCTGGATGCCGCGCCCAGGCGGCTGCATCGCCGCTCCTTGCCCTAGCGGGGAGGTCAACCCCCCGCTGAGGAATGTTCCGATATCACCGAGCTTGCCGAGCACACGACCGCCAGCCTCGGCACCGCCGCGGGTCGGCAGCAGGCTCTTGAAGAGATCGGCGAGGAACTCGGAGCCACCTTCGAGGATATCGCGGCCGGCCGCCTTGATGCTCGAAACGCCGGCCGCGGGTCCTTCGCCGATATCAGCGGCTAAGCCGCCAGTCAGCTGGCCGAGGTTTCCGCCGAAGGTTTGCGGCCGCGGGCTCCCTTCCGTACGACGCGGGAATCCCCAATTGAAACCTTCGGGCTGGTCGACCGAACTCGGCGGAAATTGCTTCCGTAGCACCTGCTCGATTTGCTCGTGCGGCATGTCATCGGGAAATGCTGCGGTTCTACCATCCGGCAAACGCACATTCATTCGAGCTTGCCCGTCGCAGGATTGAATTGCATGTCAGCGCCATCAGAGGGCGCCGCGGCTGCCGGTGCGGCGCTAGGCGTGCCGCCAGTCTCGGATGCTCCAGGCGGCTGACCAATCTGCTGCCGCGTTTTTGCTACCGCACCACGCTCGCGCTGGATAGTGGTGGCCATCTGATCGAGTGCGGCATCAACCTGACCTTGCGACCACGCCTTGTTAAAAATCTCGTCAAAGTGATTCAAATCGGCGACTCGCACTTGGCCGCCCCGCGCCAATACTTGCGCGTAGGTGTATCGTAATGCGTTTATGAGTTCTCCGTACTCAACAATAGTGCGACCGCCGATCTTGAGATCGGCAGCCATTAACAGACTATTAACATCCGGATAATTTGTCCGCCAGGTCTTGTCAGAAAGCTCGTGTGATTTTTGTCTGACCAATGGAATCAACGCTTCGGCCTTATTCCCCGCCATTTCAACACCGCCAGCAGCGGTGCCAACTGTCCGACCCTCCGCTGTCGCCGCCGCCTGTTGCGCTTGAAACTGAACGATCTCCTCATGATTGGGGGCGCGGCCGTAGGGTTGGCCTGTCGCGGAATCGATCATCGTTGGGAAATCATCGAGGAACTGCCGTAATGACATCCCCGCGGCTGAACGCGGCTGTGACATGCTATTGATAAAACGAGTCATTTCGGCGGGTGGCGGATCTTGACCGCCGTGTGTCGAACGCCACTGATCAACGAATGCGCCAAAGGCGGCCTTGCGCGGATCACTCTCGATTCTCGTTTGCGCGGTGACCTCGGCTTGTGGCCGTGCCCCTGGCGGCAGCATCTTGATTGGACCGCCTTTGGTTTGAAAACCCCATTGACCAGGCGCAAATTCGATCGCAGGTCCCGTGGTTTCGCCTTCTTCGCGCGTTTCTTTGGCTCTCTCCCGCTTCTCCCGCAGGATTTTGAGCGCATTTTCGAGCTGCTGCTGTCCATCCTCGGACATTAGCGGCGCCAGCTTGACAAGCGCCAGGCCCTTCACGTCGTTGGGCGCGTCGGAGCCGAGCACCCGCTGCAGGATTTGTGCGTAGATGTTGGGGCCGACGCGGCCGATCAGCTGCGGCGGGGTCTGTCCGGCGGCGGCGATCGCGGCATCCGATGACTGCTGGTGCGTCTCCGGCGGCATGCCTTTTTGCAAATCGGCGATCACCGCTTGGCGGTAGGCGGGATCGAGCTTGATGCCATCGAGGCGATCGCCTTGCGCTTGAAAGCGCCGCATTGCACCGGGACCGGCGTCGTAGCCGACCAGCGTCCTTGCCTCCCGAAGTTGGGGAGAGGGCTGACCGGCACCGGCTTGCCCGTAGAGATCCCACGCGATGCGGTCGCCGAGCGCCTTGCCGACTTGCGGATCGCGAAGCAATGCGCCGCCGACCCCATAGCCCGCTGCAGTTGCGGGCATGACCTGCATTGGCCCCACGGCACCTGCCGGGCTGTCAGGAACCCCTGCCATCCGGCGGCCACTCTCGAGCCCCCAGATTTTATCATCGACGGCAGGGAAGCCGCTTGCAAAACCGCCGATCGAACGGGGCGCAGGTGCGCCCGCCGGTGAGGGTGTGGGGGGAAATGCCGTCTGGTAGTCCGGCACCTGCGGCAGCGTCGTCGGCAGCGGCGGCAGGGCCTCGCGCTGCACCCCCGGTAGCCCCGCCTGTGTCGGCGCCGTCTGCGGCCCAGGCTGACCATACGAGCCGAGGATGTCGAGACCCTTACTCGCCGCTCCGAGCGTCGAGAGGTACTGGTTCTGGCGTGCGAACTCAGCGAACTGCTGCTGTGCCTCCTGCTGCGCCAACCGCATGCGCAGCGCGTTCCACGCCTGTTGTTGCTGCCCTTCCTGCCCGGCCAGATAGCTGCCGTAGATACTTCCGAAGCCGGTGCCGAAAGGGTATTCGGGAGGCATCAGGCAAGCGCCGCCAACGCGGCCGCCAAGCTGACGTCCGGAGCGAGCGAGCCGGAAAGTGCGGCCGCGTTGGCAAGATTGCTGTCCAACACATCGGCGGTTGCGCCAGCCCCGCCACCGCCAAACAGGCCGCCGAGCAACCCGGTTGTCGGGTCGATTCCGAGCGCACCACCGAGCCCCTGGCTGCCAAATAGCAGCGGATTTGCAGCGTTAAACAAGCTGCCTAAACCACCCAACGTCCCTTGGGTCTGCCCATAGGCCGCGCCACTGGCGGCCCGACCGCCACTCAGGTAACTCAGCAGACTCGAGAGCAGGTTTTCCGGCAGCTGATATTGCGACTGCCCGAGATCGCTCGCCTGGGTCAGATCGGTGACGCCCGTTGTCCCGAGGCCTTGTAGACCCTGCAGCTGCCCCAGGTAGGTTTGATAAGGCAGCGCCGCACCACCCGCCGCGAGTTGCGCCTCCTGCCCGGTCAGGCTGGCCATGTCGCCAAACACCTGCGGCATTGCACGCGCCCCGGTGATCGCCTGGTTGAGCCCCAGTCCTGAGAGGTTGCCGATGTCGGTCCCGAGTTGGCCCGCGGCCCCAGCCGCTTGGGCCTCGCGCGCAAGCTGCTGGGTCTGCCAGTTGATCCCTAGGTTTCCCAGGACGTTGCCTTCGACGTTGGCGCCATAAGGAGAACTGCTCAGTCCCGATGCATAATTCGCCGCCCGGACAGCATCCGTGGTCTGCTGCAGCAGCCGGTTGTAAAGCGCCTGCTGCGGATCATAGCCGGCTTGCAGGATATTGGTCAGCGCGCTTTGCAGCTGTGGGATCGCCGCGGTCGTCGCCGCGGCGGCGGTCTGCCCGGCCTGCGGAAGCCCGGCACCGATGTTGGCGAGGTTTGCCCAGAGCCCCCCCGCGCTCTGCGGCGTAATCGGACCCAGGCCCGCCAGCGCAATATCGGACCCAAAACCAGCCCCAGCGCGGGCTTGTTCGCCCCACACCGGGTCCCATGCCGTAAGGTTCGCCGGCTGGGCCGCGATGTTTGCTGCGAGGTTTGCCGTTTGTGGATAAAGCTGCTGGGCGGGCGTGTTCCCGCGCAGAAACTGGTTCTCAAGAGAAGTGACGAGGTTGCCGTAATTGACGTCGGCCTGCGGCTGGCCCTGCGGCACAAAGACGTTGCCCTGCTGTCCGCCCGGCCGCGCCCCGCCGCCAAACAGCCCCGCGATCGGACTGGTGATTGCCGATGGCATCAGAAGGTAACCTCAAACAGTGTCGCGATGCGCCGAGCTTGACCAAAGTGCCGGAAGGCGCGCGCGAAAACCGCGTCGTCCCGATAAAAATTGTGGGCGAGCAACTTGCCCTGCCCGTGTTCGAGTAGCCAGGCCTTGGCGCGCCCAGCGATCATGCGCATCAACTCCGGCGGTCCTTCGCTGTAAACCAAAATTCCCTGCGCAGCAATCTGCACGGGAGTGGTCGGCAGCACCGCGGCTGCCACCGCGAGCGGCTCCCGACCCTTGATGCCGGCAAAGAGGCCAAAGTGATCAGCGCCGACCGCGCCCGCCATCTCGGCGTAGAGCTCCTGCGGCGTCGTGCCAGGGTACTCGACAGCGGCGATCGCCCGCAGGATCAGCGCCTTCAGCTTGGGATGCGCGATCGTCTCCGCGCTCCGGACGCGGATGACGCGGCGATCAGCAGACACACAGGGACGCATTCATTCGCGCAGGCAATTTTAACTGCACCTCCGCTAAATCCTCTCCTTGTTGGTTTCGCGCAACCTCCCGCACAACAGTCGGTCCTTGATATGTCTTCGCTACAGTTGGACTCTCCGAGCACACGCACATTTCATTAGTACACCCACCAGACCCTGTAAGTGCCACCACCATACAAACACAAGCAAACAGCCTCATGGTTTGCCCTCTAACCTCTTCTCTACCTGCTTACATGTCTCAAGCACCGCAATAAAATTCCCACCCCCAACAATAATGATACAGCGCGCATTCGGCGAGACAAGTCTGCCATACTGTCGCGGTTCCCTGACAGAAACAACCGCTATCGGATTAACTGCAACCTCCTCCCCATCTAGCCCTGTAAATGTAACCAACTCAATTGTCCCTGCAACAGATTCCGGCGGCGGATCGTCTTGGCAGGCACTCAGAACCGCTAACCACATCAACAGAACACCAAGAGAAGCCATCGCATCAGTTTGGCGCTAAATCCACGCCATCGGATAGAGCCTAGCCAGCCACTAGCTGCCATACCCGTACATACTGAAAATAAAACGGATTATTAAACGACGTGTTACTCGTGCACGGAGTGCCAGCATCCCAATACGATCCCGACGGCAGACATGTCCTAAAGATCATCACCCACACAATGCCGTTATCCCAATCCGCCGACTGCAGCGCATACGGCGAATTCCCGGCGCTGGACCAATTCACCCCATCCAAAAACATCGACACAATGCCATGCGCCGAGCCATTATTATCCCACTTCAGAGCTATCGTGTGAAATTGGTCATCAAGCGGACCCCCGCTGGTAAAATAATTAGGACTGGCATTATCACTACACCCCAAACACGTCGTAATCGGCGCGACAATACTAGGACCACAATAATTTCGGCTCGCCGGATTTGTGCTCTGAACTCGTTCGCACAAATCTATTTCCCCTTCCCAATCACCCCTGGCCCTAAAATAAATGTCAACATGATACCCATCCCCCTCACCGCTCACATCAGTCGGATACTTTGCGGAAGTCTCAAAATAGCCAAAGCGTTGGCCAAACCCATTCGTGGTATCTCCTCCCGCCGCCGAAGAAATCCTAGTCCAATAATTCCAATTGCCGGCAGGGATCGAGTTGGTCGGTCCCATGATCGCCAGCCCGGTCGTCGGACTGCAGCATGATATATAGTCGCCGGTGGCAGGGGGGCCGCTGGGGTCTTGGCCAATCTGCGGGTTCCAGCTCGACGCAAGTGATGAATCGCTTGTGAACTCATCATCAAATGTTAAATTCCAATGATACCCCGCCGGTGCCGGATTATTGAACGGACACGGCGTCGGTACTGGGCCGCCAACCGACGATGTGCACGCACTACTAACCGCACCAGACACATCAAAATGCGCTGACGCACCAATATTCGTGTCTGCCCCATGAATCTGATAATTGACCTTGTACCCCCCATTTATTTGCGCTGACGGAGCCGTAAACTGACATGACCAATTCAGCTGACCCGTCGATGGCGCCGTGCGCGCGCAATTGCTGAATTTCCAGTCATATCCAGCGCCGCCGCACCCGGCCCAATTCGTCGCCGCCGCCGTGCATATCGTCATATTATCATCAGCATTGCCCTGACTTCCCGAAAGACTGACCGTCATCGTCCCTCCGCCAGTCACTGTCACCGGCGCAATAGTAATACTTGCGCTCGGCGCGCTGACAACCGTAAAACTCGTGCTTACCGCCGCCCACGCCATCGCCCCACTGCAAACACCTACAATACAAAGGGCAACAAACCGCCAATTAAACATAGTTTATCCCCTTGGGTCTTAGTCAACCACTAGCTGCCATACCCGAGCGTACTTAATCAGGGATGATACACATGAACGTATTGCATCGTACCATCGGTGGTTTGCGGTGGACAATAAAAAGAGCCACCACCGCCTGTGTACCAAGCCACCGTTTGAACCACCGTGTTCGTGCCGTAAGGATACATAACTCCGGACTGTACTTCTATTTGCGTCCCGTCGATGTAGGTGCCATATATGCCGTGATTATATGTGTTTTGCTGGTAGCCATCGATGTATAGGTAATAGTTCCCGCTGAGGCGTTTCATTCCGACGGTGTGCCAATTCCCATCGCGTATTATCTTATCTACATTTACCCAACCACCGCCGTTGTCTAATCTCACGGCACTGGCCTGAGATGATGCTGTTGCATTGCCCCAGATAATCCTGCCCCAGCCGCCGTATTCCGGCATATCTATTTCCATCCCGGTGGGATTATAGCTCTGAAAAGCGCCGCCCGCACTCTCAAACCAAAAATCGGTATCGTCGGTACTGGGACTCCCGGGAGGCGTGATTCGACGTTTGTATTCAACATAAAAGTCGCCGGGTAAATTCAAATTGGAGTTCCATATATAAGGAAGAAAATGATAGGTCCCTGTTCCATAACTGCCACTCACGAGATATTCTCCGGTGTGCACTCCCTCATTGGTATAATATGGGAGTGCTTGCTGGACAGTGCAGGTTCCCGTTGTGTCCGGTACAGCGAAGCCCTGGCCATAACCCGGCGGGAGTGATGTCACCTTATCAAAATCTGCAGAAGCCGTAGTGTCACACGGCCACGACACCCCGGCGGCGGCACTGTTGTCGGCGTCACCGCAGGTGCCACCACCACCGCCGCCACCGCCACCACCACCACCACTAGTGACGGTGAACGGTGTTGATACAACTGCATTGGCGGCGCCGACAAGAAGGCATAGTATCAATACCGCAAGAATAACCACCCGAGCGTTCCTCATTGCGCTGTCACCGAGAAGTGATCACGGATGATATACATGAATATACTGATATACAGTGTCGGAATTAGCTTGCGGGCAGCTATATTGCGGATAAGGGTGCCACCCTTGAAAAATCCAAACCATTTGTGAAGTAGCAAAACTCGAATATTGTGGCCCACCAATGCCTTTTTGCGGTCCAGGCCACGGAGTACCGCCAACCGAGTTCGTCGATACCTGAACACCATCCACCCAAAACGTAAATTGGGCAGTAGCACTAGAGCCGGAGCCGGAGGTTGTCCTAACCATTCCTACCGTGTGGGGATTGGTATCGGCATTAAAATTGCCGAGTTGCGGCCATGCACTAGGCGGATAATAATTGTATCCTTGATCGCCCGGTCCGCTACCACCCCAGCCTGGGCTCCACAAGAACCAGTTCAATGTTGTGCCTTCAGGTAGATCGATTTCCGTACTCGTGCTCGAAGCACCCACAAGCGGTTCAGGCGGTCCCGGAACACCAGAATTTTCTGAAAAGAAATCCGAGTTTATCCAATAGTAATTTCCTGGTGGAAGCTGCCTTTTCTTATACTCGATATAGAAGCTGCCCGCTGGGCCGCTCCACTTGGAATAGGTTTGTGCGCCCACAAAGGTGGCGTTAGTACCGGCAACATTTGACTGATGCAATCCCTGACTATCTAGCATGGGAGGATACCCAGTAATTGTGCTACAAGCGCCTGTACTTGTATCTACCGGCGTCAGATTGCCAAGATAATACGAGCCTGCTGTCCATTTTGATGTGTTGAACACACCTCCATCGCGGTCAAAATCATCGCTCATCGCTGAGTCACAAGTCCAGTTTGACGGAACACCAGCCGCAACATGATTATCGGCATCCTGACAGCCGGTGCCGCCGCCGCCCCCACCGCCGCCGTCGTAGGTGTTGCTGGCAAACCATGCGGCATAGTAACTCTGCGGCGTACTTGGTACGGACATGTTGCAGGATCCCGAAGGAACGATCGCGGTCCCCGCCGTCTGCGAGCAACTATTTGTATACGCCCATGAATATCCCGCAGCGTCACAATTCGCACTATTAAAAGTAGCAGAATTACAGATCATAATCCGGCTATTTGCATTCTGCCCCGGCAGCGGCCCATTGCTCCAGGCAAATGCCGCTGTAGAGCCGGCCGTCACTGTAGCATTACTGCTTCCGTTGACAGTGATGGCAGGCGAACCGCTGGTCACCGAGAACGGTGCCGATGCGCCGACATTATAAGCAGAAACTGCAACATTAAAATAGTTAGCAACGTAATTGCCCGCCACCGCTGGTGCGATGAGCGAGCAGTTATTTGATGTAACCCCGGGGGCTGAAGGCGCCGCTTGACTGCAATTTTTTAGATATGCCCAACTATATCCTGCGCCGTCACACTGCGCGTTTGATGCCGTCACCCCAGCATTACATATTCCAATCCAGTCGTTCGCATTCCCGGCGCCGCCGCTCACCGCCACCGTCATGGAAGCACCGCTCGCCACCGTTGCGCCACTTGACTGCCCATTCACCGTGATCCGCGGCCCCGCAGCAGCAGTCACCGTCACCGTCTGCGGCCAGCAGCTCGGAGAATTGCTCACCCCACTCATCGTCGCAACTACACCTACGCGATACGCCCGTACTGTACCAAGATTGGTTGATGCCGCCGTATTCAGATTGGCTGTCCCAGACGGCACGGTGAACGAGTTATTATCTGCGGTATCTGCCGCCGCGCACCCAGTTCCCGTCCCTACCGCATAGGATGCCGACGCCGGACACGTCGCCGAGCACGTCGTTGAGAGCGTGCCAACCGTTCCAGCGAAACCCTGTGCTATATTGTTAGGAGGAGGACTAACGGAAACTCCAGTGATCGATGGCTGGGTGGAGCCGCCAACCGTGAAGGGAGCGCTTGCATAAACCGGAAGGCTAAAATTATTACCAGTCCATCCCGCGAAGACAGCAAAATAATTGCCGTTCGTACCCGGCGCTGTCATCGCGCATGTTGCCGATGCCAGCCCCGTTGCTGGCGGCGGCTTGTTACCCGGCGGCTCACCGCTAAGAGAACTGCAATCTAAATACTTCCCGTCATAGCCGGCCGAATAACAGGACCCCCCCGAAACGGACGCCCCATCCGCATTGCAAATCATCATTGTATCTGTATTATGCGCGGGGCCACCGCTGACCGCCACGCTGATCGAGGCCCCAGCGGTCACTGTCGTGCCCGTCGTCGAGCCATTGACGGAAATAGCTGCGGTAACCGCGCCTTGGGCCGTTATACTCTGCCCAAACCCCACGCCATTGACATATACGTTCCCAGTAACAGTGGTACCAATACAAATCAAATATGATCCGGCCCGAAGTCCGCCGCCGGAGATATCGGGGCCACTTGGATTGATGCTCAATGTGTTACCCTGAACCAAGAAATCCTGATTGTTTGCTGAATTTGTGGAGGTGCAATTTGGTGCCGTCACTGACAGTGCATAGGACGGACTAGTACATTGCGCCGGCGTGCTGCACACCGTCGAGATCGTAGCCACCGTACCCGAGCAGGGCGCCGTACACGTATTGGCGCTCAAATTCTGCTGCTGAATCACCGCACCGACAGTCAATTGCGTCTGCTGAACATACGCCAATGCTCCAGCCGACATTCCTATAGCAACAATGACGCTGACTATCCAGCCGCTGCTTTTCATACCGCTAGTCCTCTCAGTTTATCGTGAGAGTGAAGTCTGTGCAAACCGTCGGCCTGAATTGAACGCATATGTGTGTCACATGTGTGCCTATATCGCTCGGAGTGAAATTGCGCGCTTGATAGACGCTTAGATTATAAACAAGGAATAAATCTTCATCGCTGGTGGTTATCCCCTCGTTAACAACAGTTCCGTTATTCGTTGGAATTGTTGCGGTAGCTAATGGATTGGTAACAGCGACGAGATTGCCGTTCCCACTGGGTATGGTAGCAGTATTGGGGCGGGTGGCGGCGGTATGATCCAACGTGATTCCCGTAACTCCCACCGCCGTAGTAGACGTGCCGTTCCATGGATTAATCGATGCCACTGGCAATTCCGGATAATAACTCCCATCATAATGGCTGTTGCCAAAGCCATTTGGCCATAGTCTGTCCATAGCAACCATCTTAAATGAATCATTGCCCATATTGCACGCTTCTTGATCAGTATTGACCTGCATGTTCTCTCTAAAATGAGTGTTGCCCGGACCTTGGATACTCGCAAACAAATTATATTGCCACGTTAGTAATTTGTTATTGTGCTCCCAGGGGGAGCGGCTGCCATCACACCACTCTGTCCAAAAGATAGCTTTGTTATGCTTTGCCGCAAAGCCAGTCACCATCTGTCGCTGACTATTTGAAAACTGGTCAATATAAATGTTAGCTGAGCTCGGTGGGCCTTGAGTATAAACGTAGTCATCTAGAGAAAACGCATCCACCAGATCAGCGATAGATACTGGTACTCCGGGTCCAGTATACTCTAAATATGGTATCATATTGAGTCTGGCGGGGCCGTCTATGTCGAATTTTAAATTTGGGTTACAGCCATTTGCCACGCCGCAATCACGGAGCAATGCTTGTAACATTTTGAGTTCGTGCGCAACAGCGGTCGACCAACGGGCAGGAGATACATATGCAATAAAGGCATCTTGCTGCCATGGAGAAAAGTATTCCCAGCCACAGCACCATTCTCCCTCTATGCGTATGTAATACAGCATATTGGCGTCGGGCCTGAGATACGTCGTAATGATGTTACTAATCGAACTATCCCATGTGCCCGCTGCAATTGCATCCCACTCTACCGGGCCCTGTATATGATAGATCGCTTCGCTGGTCATTGCTTCGCTGGGAATCGTTCCAACATTTACCTCAACTTGATAATTACCAAGGCCGGGTCCTCCGCTGGTGACTTTGACTTGCCCCGATGGAATGCCGGCGGCAAACAATCCATCTCCCACCCTTGGTCCGTTGCCGCTGCTTATCGCGGTGATGGTGAGGGTGGTGCCCGAGATCGAGCCGGTGAACGCCGAATGATAGGCAGCGCTGCTTATCGTACTAGCGAGTGGGTATGGGGTCCCGTCGCGGCTGTCCACCAAATTTATCGTATAAACTCCTGCGGTCGGACCAGTGATTGATCCAACGCTCGCGCAGCATGCCAGAGCACCGTTCCATTCACTAAACCAGATCTGCCATCCGGGGTTGATCTGGGAAGTCGCCCAGCCCTGCGCGCCATTTATCGCCGCCAGCGTTGTGAACGTGAAGTAGGTATTCCCTGCCGTGCCGTTTACCCCACCCATGTAATTGGCATGCGGACCCCCGTCCGACGGCGACCCATTGATATTGACGAGCACCGTGCCCCACCCCGCATTGCCCGGGATGCCCGGCTCGCCCCCCCATGTGTTGCTGTCCACGCCCCAACCGCAAATGTCACACGACGGCTGCCCACCAACGCCATTCGGCAATCGGCCCAAGAAGGCCGTGGAAAATGGAGCAAAGCCGGTGCTGTAGGCCCACTGCGACAGCTGCATCGTCATTGGAATCGCTGTCTTGTTACACTGCCCTGGAGGCGTGGTGCTGCCCTGCACCGGCCCCGGCACACCCGGGTTGCATGGGTCGGTGTAGATGTGCCACGCCGATCCATCCCAGTTAAACCATTCAAAATTCCTCAAATCATAAGCGTATAGATTTGGGTCACCTGGAATTGTTTCTAGTTGAAACGCTCCATAGTTTGTCCCAGGTTCTTTGAAATTACCGATCGTCGGTGGGTTAGTGAGCACACCGTTGCGCAACACCGGCCAATTGCCCTCGAGATCGGGCGCAAAACAGCCGGAACAGAGGGGAGCTGTTTTGTCAAACGACCATGTCGCACCAAAGCTGTCTTGAATTGTAGCCATAGAGGCCGGATTATTGGCATTAATAACTGTCGCCTGCAGCTGAGTTGTTCCAGTAATAGTAAATTCCGTATACTTCGAAGGGCCCGCGCTTGGCTGGCTGGTCTGTACGCAGATGTGATACGTGCCAGCCGCCGGGGCTGTCGTATTTACTGTTGCATTACCAGCACCGCCAAGTGAAAAATTTGTGGTATCTCCTTGATCGGTACAACCGCTGCTGACCAAATTATACGACCCGGCAAACCCAGGCTGCGACGGAATCATCACCGTACTCAGTGTACCCACCACTTGTGGGGTTCCCGGCACAAATAAGCAACTCGAGGGGCACGCCAGCGTCGTCGCCCCAAGCGTCTGCGATGCCGCGCTCCCAACGATCGTAAATTCCTGATTCAGGGAGGCCATTCCCGACTGCGCTGCCCGAACACAGACATAATAGGTGCCTGCCGGTGGTACCGTTGCCGTTGTCTGCAGGGTAAACGTCGGAGCACTTCCAGCAATCTGGAAGTGAGTCATATCGATTGTGCCCGTACTACAATTAGTCCCGCCACTAACCAGCGTCATCGAGCCCGCGAAGGTTTGCGATGTGGGTTGCATCGTAGCCGACAATGTGCCAATCGTAAGAGGACCGCTCCCTCCCGTATTAAACCCACAGCTGGGATTGCATGATAAGTTAATCGCGTAGATCTGAGTAGTACTGCCAGCCACTGTTGCAACAACCGACCACGTACAGTTGTCTTGGCTCGATGTACAATCCGGCAACACCGGCGCAGCGTTTGTCGACAGCGCCCCGCTCGACGACATTGTCAAATACCCAGGCAACGCGCTGGCAGTAGCCGGGCACCCGGATTGGCTCGGAGTGCAAAGCGCAAAAGTGCCCGACGGAGTCGTTCCATCACTCATATGAATGACATACTGCGCAATCGTCGAGTTCTGGGGAGTCGTGTCCGGGATACATAAAGAGACATTAGGGCCAGTCGGACACACTCCACTGCCAGTCGCGGTCACTGACGCGATCGTAGGCGGCCCAGCTGGCCCTGGCGGTGAGCCGCCGCTCGGCATAAACAGCGCGTCAGCCCGCCACGCTAGCAGCACCAGAATGGCTACAAGCGAGAAAAGCCGCCGCATCACTTTGCCCCCAACCCCCAGAGATCGTATTCCGGCTTGCCAGTTGTCTCATTCAAAAAGAAATGCACCGTAACAGCCGAATCCTTCCCCATCGTCTGTGTAAACCCTAACGGCGATGGATTTGCGGTCACGCCCGGACCAGGAACAACCAAAACAGTCCCACCACTTGTTCTTTGTACAAGCGACAGATCACAGGGATCACTCAGCCCATTATTATTAATCGTCACAGTGACCGGCGAGCTCGAAGTATAATGTATGTGCTTGGCACAATCCGCGAGCGTCGGCGCGTCAGCCACACCAGAAAACACTCGCTTGGGCGATTGCGGCCCTGGCGGCGCCGTCATCGGCACAGGAGTCCGCGGCGCCTTCACGTCTGTAGAAAACGGCATATATGGAGTACCCCTCTCCATTGGCGGCCTCAACTGATGCTTGGTGGACGGCGGCATTCCCGTTTGCGCGAATGCTGGCAGCCCCGATGCCATCAACAGGCCCACCATCACGAGCATTTTCATGTATCGATCCTCATGGGTGTTTCAATGCCGCGATTACCCCAATTACGGCGCCGGTACCATTACTAGGATAATTGGCCGTAACACTATTGGCACCGAGAACACCGTTAGGGTTATACCCAAAGAACGAAGTCCCAGAGAACATTGTCCAGCCGCTGCTCAAGCTCGCACTGGCACCACTATTTGCAACAAATCCCGCAAAGATGAGCAGCTCGCCCGTCTGTGACGCGCCCGCACCAGCAAGCGCGACTGTTACTGAGGTGCCAGTGGTTTGTTGCAGGTTGCCCACGCCATCATCGGGTGAGGCATTCGCACCACCTACATCGACATAGGCTATCTCTGGATAATAGACTCCTGTATAGCTCACGACCGGAATAATCGTCCCGTCGCCAGTCACTGGGCACCACCAAATCTCCGCCTTTACTGGAGCGGCTGCCGTACCAGGACCACCAGCAAACCCCTGACAAGAACCAATTGTCGCTGTCCCTGAGCTTTTCGTTATACTTGTTGTGTAGTCGGTCAAGGTACCTGTGCACGACGAATCAGGGCAATAACTCGTCATCACCAACAGAATATGACCATGCGTAACGGTTGTCGCCGCGGTCGGCGTACAACTCGTCAATGCGCTGGAGCCTGGGCAAATATATATCTGAAAACCAGTTAGCACAAAGCCGCCGCCTCCGCCGCCGCGAGCCAGTACCATATTGGCGTGTGCCGCTCCGGGCAGCAGCAGCAATATCGGCATCAATAAAACAAGCCGTATCATCTGATGCCCCTTGACTTACTCTGAAATACCTGACAGCCATGGCTCCCATGGATGAAGAACATTGGAAGCCCATTCCCGGCTACCCAGGATATGAAGCCAGCAGCCGAGGCTGGCTTTACCACAAAGGAACCGTGACACAAGTTGCTCTCGCCAAACGCTTCGGCGTTTCGTCCATGACTATTTCTCGCGTTGTTCATTACTTCACTTACCCTGTAGCTCATCTGTAAGTGACTTGTACAGTTCCCCACCCTGTACTGCTCGCCCACCCCGCTCCTGTAGCTATCGCCCCGACCCAGTACCCCGATGGTATCGCTGGATAGGCCACTCCCATCGCCTGTTCGGTTGCCGCTCCGCTATTCGCGTTGCAAGAAGTGCTATTGACCTTGTACGCAGAACCACTATTAAACGCCACCGCACTAGCCGCAGTGTAGATATCTATTGTCGCAGTGCCTCCTACCAGGACATCAGGCCGGCAAGTGACCCCTGTAATCACCCGCGGCGTAGCCCAACGCCCAAATGATATTCCAACTGCAGCAGCCGAAAGATTTTGCCCCGACCCCCACGTCAGATCGAAATATTGGGCTGGACCCAAAGGTACCAAGAACGCCCCCGTTCCTGTCACTCCGCTGGTCGTTACATAGGTGTCAATATCAGCCGGGATGGTTATTGCTGCATTAGCCGCCCCACCGCCGACTTGACCATTGTCAATCGCATCACCTGATGCGGCAGTCGGCGCAAGTTGTACGGTTACTCCGACCGTCTGGATGTGAACTCCACCATTGGTCGCCAATGTCACCGCTGCCGGCAGCGTCAAAGTCAATCCAGCTGTAGTAAAACGAAATACGGCCGCTGAATTCCATTCGCCCCCGGTAACCGTATGAGCTGATGGATTTGTCGACACCAATGGCGCCACAGGCCCATTGAGGCACACCCAATTCGTCCCATCAGTAACAAACTGCGCATCCCAGGTTATCGCGGGAAGTGTAGCCGTAAGATTGAAACCGCAGCCGTAAATTTGCCCCGCGGCACTCGAAACTGAATAAGAGTGATTAGCGTCAGAAATTGTCGAAAACGACGACGTTCCGATAGCACCTGGTGCCGGTAACTGCACCGTAACTCCAGCCACTGTCGGCATATTCAGATAAGCCCCATCTGTTGCCGCCAGAGGAAAGGTACCTGCCGTGCTTATCGTCCGCACCCAGGCCTGAATCGAAAGAGTACCACCATTTGCGATGTTCTGGGTGCCGGTATTGTAAACGCTAGCGTTACTAGTAAGGCCGGGGTTCAGAGTGAAGTTGGTCATTGGGCAACCGCCACCACTGCATGGCGAAAGTGCTATTAATCGACCATCTGCTCCGACGCTGATAAGAGGATTCACTACCCCGTTCTGCGGCGACACCGTTGTATTCGGAATAACCGCCGGGTTAATATGGCCAGCCCCATCGAGCTGCACCAGCGCATTGTTGGTCTGACCCGTTGAGAACGCGAGTGGGGCATTCGTACTACCATTCGCGGTCGTCGCGGAGCTAGCAACCGGAATTAGCCCTGCCGTCTGGTTTGAGAGCCCGCCAACCGGCGCCTGAAAACTTGGCGCCACCCCAGCTCCGCCTGAAGTTAATACCTGACCTGCCGTCCCAACGCTCGCCAAACAGGAAACCGCCGTTCCCGTCGCCGCATAGTAGGCGGTAGAAAAGGCAGTGGTGCAATTATTAACTGTGCCGCTTCCCGACGCTGGCGTCCCGAGCACAAACTGATTGCTCGCATTGAGGCCGATCCACTGCGTGACTGTACCGGCCGCCAGGCCTGTCGCTGAGATCGCGCCACCTACCGACAAGGCCCCCGAGAAGGCGCCTGTCGTCGTGGAGATCGGCGACTTCTCGTTACCGGCCGCGTCGGTCGTCAACACGGTGTTGACGCCGGTGGTGTTAACCGGAAGGCTGCTCGTAATGGTCGTCGCGGAGCCGGCTACCGCGAGTTGGCCGCTCGACATTCCCGAAAGCGCCGCCTGGAAGGACGGCGGCCCAGAAGTGCTCCACGTCAGCACCTGGCCGTTAGCGGTACCGTTCGTCAGGCACGACACCGCTGTGCCCGCGGCCGCGTAATAGGCCACGGAGGGAAATGTCGTACAATTGTTGACGGTCCCCGCACCACCGCCACCGCCCGGGGGGCCGAGCACGACCTGGTTGTTTGAATTGAGCCCTAGGGAGTTGACCACGGTGCCGGAGCTCAGGCCCGTGAACGTGAGTGCACCACCGACCGATAGAGTGCCGGTAAAGGCACCTGTCGTCGTACTCACCGGAGCGAGCATCAGGCCCGCCGCGTTAAGCTGCACCAGCGCGCTAGGACCTGTGTTCGCCACCGCCAGTCCGGTGTTCAAAGCGGTGCCGACGGTGTTGGCCCAAGTCGGAACGTAACCAGGTGTGGTAACACCAGGGCCACTGATCCCGCCGCCGCCTCCGGCTGGCGGGATCCCCCAGCCGTTGTCCCACAAGATTTGCGTGTGATTGCTCGTGCCGGGTGGCGGAACGGCGCCTGACAGCGCGCTGGTGTAGACCTGGATGTTGCCGGTCAGCTGCGTGTTGGTTAGCCCGGCAAAGGAAGCAGGCGTTCCGCCAGCGTTGTACTGCACTTGCCCGGGCAGACCTTGTGCCTGGGTCACCGCGGCGTTCAAAGTTTGATTTGGGTAGGTGCCGCTCAGCGTGAGGTTATTGCCGATACCCAATGGTGCCAAGCTCGCGCCGCCGCTGACGACAATACCAGGATTTGGCACGGCAAGCTTGCCGAGGGCGCCGCCGCCGAGATTATTCCAGGTCGTCGCGGTCGACGCCACATCGGCCAGGTTATTGACCGGGTTGAGCGGCGTGTAGCCAATGTTCGCCACGGCCGCGCCTACCGCCATCTTGGCGTTGCTGACCGCGTTGTTTGCGATCGTGTTCACGGTGGCGCCGGCGGCGCTGACCACATCGCCGCTGTAGGCCGGCATTTGGGTCGACGCCAACTGTCCCGCGAAATCAGGGAAGCCCAAAGTCAGCGTGCCGCCGAGCGAAAGCGAGTGCGTGTTGATCGTGACGCTACTGTTCGCAAGCTGCGCATTCGGCAGCGCCGAGATAGCGAGTTGCGAGCCCGACAGCGTCAGGTACGACGCCAGCGTGCCGGGGCTGACGGTGACCCCCGAGGCATTGTAGATCGTGATCGCTTGCGGTCCGCCGCTGTTGATCGTGGCGGTCGCGGTAAACGCCCCGCAGGGAGTGGCCTGTCCGCCTTGGATCGCGGTGACGCCTTGGCCGCCAGTGCAGGTGACGTTGCCCGGCGGCGGCGGATTGACCGGACCACCAGCTCGAGAACCGGCTGGGATGAGCGCGATCAGCGCCGCGAGGAGAAGTGCCCTTAATTGTAGTTGCATGCGTAGGTTGACCCTGTCGCCGACGCGATGATCGAAATCCGCGGCGGGATCGGATCAGAAGCGTTCCAAATAAATCCCGCGCCTGGGGCCATGCCTGTCGAATTGCCGGTGCACAGCGTTCCCGAGATCGTCGCCGTACCGGTCAGACTCCAACAGAGCTGCGCACTGGAAATGTTTGTCAGCCAGACATAGCCCTGCGGTGACGGCGGCCCGGTACCGCTGGACGGAAAAACCACATTGGACGCTGTGGTGGTCGCCGTGCCGTTGCACGCGCTAACCTGGCCCGCAGCGGCCAGCGCAGCCACCGGAAGGAGCCACAACAGCAGGAAGGCTATCAGGTGCATCATCTCTTCCTCGAGGCTCCACGCTTGCCCTTACCGGCCCCTTGTTTCACAATTGTTGCGTAGCCGATCGACTTAGCCTCTTTGGCCGATTTGCCCGCCTTGCGCTCGGAGGCCGCTATGTGGGCGGCTTGCCGATCTTGCTTTTCGCTGAAGCGATGTCCCTTTCCTGGCATCAAGCTCCTCCTCCAACTGCGCGACACGCGCCTCAAGCCGCTGCACCGCCACCACCAGCGGCGCGATCAGGCCGGTGTATTCGAGAGTTTTGGAGCCGTCCGGTTGGGTTGTGACGAGCTCGGGGAACACCCGTTCGACATCTTGCGCGGTAAACCCGAGATGCTCGGGGCCATCCGGCGCGCGCGTCCAGCGAAACGATACCGGGTGCAGCTGCGCTATCCGGGCCTCGACATCAGGATCAAGTGGTCGAGTGGTCTTAAGCCGCGCATCCGACGAGCACGACCACGATGTGCCGCCATTAAAGAAACAGCTGCCACCGCTTGTGTCGACAGATACCGATAAGTTGCCATCCCCCAAATGTACATAACTGGTAGTATTGTCAATATGCGCGATATTTCGATACGTGTTTGATGTATCTTTTGCAACAAACGATTGATTATTATCTATACCAACACTCCCACCCGTTACCGTGATGCCACCGTGTATCGTGGCGGTGTTGTTTATAGTGGCGCCACCACTTATCGTTAAGCTGCCGCTAGAATTAAGAGCGGTAGAGTCGATGCTTGTGGCATGGAAAGCATTAGTAAAGAAAATTCCGCTGCCATCAAGGCGTACCACACAATTCGATGTATGAGTGTCAAAGCAAACCCCATTTAAAGCAACATCGCCGACATGAATATTATTTGCGGTGTCGATGTAAGTTCCATTACGGTAAGTACCGCCCGTATCTTTGTATTGTATACCGACGTTGTTATCCATTTGGACGCGGCCGCCGGAACCAAAGTTGCTAAAGAGATTTATATTGCCGGTGTAAATCGTGCCGTTAGCTCCGGTATTGCCCACGTTCAAAATGCGAGAACTGTCATTAAATGACAGATTTGGCGGATCTTGCCCAAGCTGAGTTGTGGTTGTTGCAAAGACGACGGCACCCTGCACCCAACCCGAAGTGTTGCCAGTGCCGCCATAAGTGACACCCAAAATGCCCGAATTGATGTTACTGGCGTTGGCGGCGTTGTTGCTGCCGGCGCAGTTCTCCACGGTGGTAAAATTTGCGTTCATCTGGCCGGGATCAATGACGGTGCCGGCAACGAAAGTATTCGGAACTTGGCACGGCGCCGCCATCGCGCGGCCCGCGAGGAACAGGAGAACCCCGAGGAACAGAAGAACAAAGAAAACAGCGAGCAGTTTCATAGGCCTGGCGACGACATATAGCCGGTGCGCTGATAGCGCAGGTAGAGGTTGCCGATTGCCACCGGAACCGTCGACTGCCCGGCAAAGAGCATCTGCATCTGTTTGAAAACCAACGGCTGAGACCACGGTATCGTGCGCTGCACCAAGGCCCCGGATTCAGTTCCCCACCTTGCCTGACCCCAGACCGCCTGACCCCAGATCGCCGCCCCGGTGCCGCCATAGCCCTGGATCATGACAGTCGGAGCCAGCATCACCCCCGTTTCGTCCAGGGCCTGAACAGTGAGCGCGTTGCCCGCGGGCAGTGCCAGCAGCAGCGAGCTCTCAACCATGAAATTCATTGCCATCGCGCCAGTGTCCGGCATAAGGCACGATGTCGCGATGAACGTCAGCGGCACGCCATTCTCGGCATAAGTCGAGTTGGCACGCGCCATCACCTCGGATTGCCATATACCCGGCGGCGTACCGGCTGGCGGAAAGAGATAGAACGATTGATCGGTCGCGCTGGCGGCGATGACCCCATAAGGAAAGGTATGCGGTCCCGACCAAGTACCCTCCGGATTGCCCTGATCCTTGATCGTCGGGTGATACCAGTAATCGAACGAGCCCAGCGTGCCTGAAATCGCGGTTTGGATCGTGACCCGGTAGACATCCTCCTGATACGCGGCGGCGGCTCGGGTCGGAGTGACTATGTTGACAAACGGCGACTGCACCCCCTTGCCATCTGTCCCGATCGGCTCCTGGATGATGCCGAGAGGGTCGATCCGTCGCAGCCCATCATGCGCTAAGAAAAATAAGCCATAGGGCGAAGATGCAATCGATAGCGGCGCCAACGTCCCGGTTTCGTTACTCAGTTGATTGACCGCCAGATTACTGGTGGTCGGATCACCGGTAATCTGCTGGATTGCTGAAGCCCCTTGAAAAGCGATCAGGGCCTGCGTAATACCACCGGTCGTTGTCGCCAGCGGCAAACCGGCAAGGGCGGTGATCGTCAACCCGTTGCCCATGCCGAGCACTTGCACCCCAGAGGCGCCGCTGGCCTGCAGCGGATTACCGACATCGGAGAACGCCAGCGCATTGCCGACCGCGTAGTAGGCTCGACCGAAAAACTCGGCGACGGCTTGCGGCACCGCTACCAACGGGTTGGTGGCCAAGTCGCCGGCCGACCACGCCGGAGATGCCGGGTTTGAGGCGTCGACCCAGCCGAATTTGGTTGCCCCGCCCGGAAAGCCGGGGTGCGTGTAGATAAACCGAGGTCCCACCTGCGCGATCGTCGGCGGCACCCAGTCACCGCTCGCGCTGGTCGACACCGGCGTGTTAGCTGAGGTCACCCCGGAGATCGCAACCAGGCTTGAGATCGAGGTGTCCCAGCAGAACGGCTCCGAATGGCCGGTGAAGGTGCCGGAGGTCACCATGCCGTAGATCCGCGCGCCTGAGACAAAAGCGGACTCGACCCTGCCCGAGAAGCTGGCCACTTGGATGCAGGCCGGCCGCAGCACGAACAGACCGCGGGTATGCAGGCTCGGGATCAGGTTCTGCAGGCTCGCGGCCGCACCGCGGCCGACATTAGTGCTGTCGAGCGCGTCGCTGAGGGTGCGCCAGCGAAATGTCAGCGGGGTGGCGTTGCGCAGCGGCATCAACCGCCTCGATCGATGTAGTCGGCAATCAACCGAAGCTCCGCCGCAGTAGCGTCGTTCTTTAATCTATTGGCACGCCAAGAAATCACACGAACATTACTAAGCACGTAACCTAATTCTGGAACAATCCTATCCAATGTCGGAGAACTATCACAACGCGCCCCATTGCCTCGCTGAATAGGTATTCCTAAAACTGGGCAGATTCCCGGGATAGCGAGATCTTTCCAATGAGGAATATCGAACGGCAAACCACACTTTCTTGCACGCATTCGAGCGTCCCTAAACATAAACCATTCGGGATTATCGGCCGTCCACTTTGGTATCCAGACAGCATTCTGCCTTTTCCGAATATAATCTTGCCGCATATACGCCCGCCCCTTCTCGCGCATGACCTCGCGCTGTTGGGGCGTGCGGCTGTCGCGATACCGTTGGGCTGACTCCGCAATTCGTTCAGGATGACGTTGTCTATAAGTAACTTTGCTGACGTGCCTGCGCTCCGCCCTCTCCTCATCAGTATATTTACGCTTCGGTCCTGGTGGCATAAATACAGTCTCCAATACAACTAGAAGCCGAACGTAGCCTTACTCTTCGGGAGGTTGCTCCATCCCGCGCCGAACCTTCGTCTATCCAAACTTACTCTTCTGGCTCTATTGGCCATATCGTCTTTCATCTGTAACAAACTTCGCATTTGAGTTGGCACGCTGTTGGGCTGGCCCTCGCCGAGAAACTGCAGTGCGCGTGAGTCATCGCTCTCGTGCATGAGGCGGCCGGTCACCGCATCAACAAGCGTATCCTGCCACTCAAACCAGGGGACGGCCTCGCTCGTCGTGGGGTTGAGATAATCGGATGGTTTACGATAGTAGCGTACAAAGCACGGGTAAGCGCCCCCAGCTGGTGGCCAGACATATGCGACCGGGTTGGTCGCAAACGTTATTCCCAAATTGTCTCCGGTGGTCAGCACGTCTTCCCCATGCGAGATGTTGACCGTATAACCAGTGGAAGTGGCAGTAAAAGAAGTGACCTGTGCAACGGTTCCTTGTTTAATAAAATCGCTATAAATCCCGCACCCAACAAAGAAGCTATTACCCACAACATTGGTCATCACGCCGCTGCCTCGGGTCAAACTAGCAGTCGTTGTGTGAAGATCTCGGCGTAACGATGTATCAGTCGCCCAAAATATCGGGTAATTCTGAAACCCTGCCTGTTGCCACTGATGATCGAATTCATTGAGATCGATCGGCGTCAGCTGAAACGGGTACCCCGCGACCGGGTAGAACTGGATATCACCGCGTTTGGCGCGCAGATAATCGGCCGGCAGCGTGAACGGCCCCGAGGCCAGGGTTGCCTGCAGGTTGCCAATCGGTGCGGTGGCACCGGTGAAATTAAAGTTAAACGGCGCTTTCAGGACTTCAAAATCATACCTTTGCGCAAACCATTGCAACGCCAAATTGAGGCAAGCACTCTGATCGGCGGTAAACCCCGGAACCTTGGCCCTATTAGCGGCGATCGAGCAGATTTGCGCGGCGGTCAGCGGCATCAGGCACCATCAGGGTCATGCCCATTGGTTAGGTGGCTTGCCTGGGCAATAACCCCGTCCTTCTCCGCCAGCGCCAACCTCTTGGCGATAATATCGTTGGCTATCTGCGATTGCTGCGGCGCGAAATCCTGGTAAGCTTTTTGCTGTTCAGCCTGTTTTACTTTGATGGCCGTATCAAAATTATTCAGCCGGCCTTGCTGACCCCCACTGGGAACAAATTCTCCCCGTTTGCCGCTGGCAACCCATTCTTCCGAATATTCAAGTTGTTTCTTGGTTTTCTTCCGCACGAGTTCGGCGATGGTATTTTCCCGATCAGCCGTCGCCGCCTCGAACTCCCGCTCCAGCTTATCGAGCTTCTGCTGATTTTGCTCAAGGATCGCAGCGTCCACGACACGTTCTTTCATCAACGCCGGTACGCTCGCCATCCTGGCTTGCCGCTGTGCGGCGGCGATCAGCCGATCCAAAACCTCATCCAGGATTGCGCCGCGATCATCCCACCGCAGCGTGGCGGTCAGCTCGACCTGGGTGCCGTCCATGCACCCAACCCCGATCCGCATGCTGAACCCACGCGGCAGCTCCAGCTGTTTTTCCGGTTCGCTCATGAGACGATCGGCTCCCCGCTCACCCCACCGGTACGGCCGTTGACGGTGGTCTGGCGATGCAATAGCGAGCCGTCGCCGAGCGTCTTCTGCAACGCAAACGGATCTTGCTGCTGGGTCGACCGGCGGTAGAACCGCTTGTTTGGATTGCCGGCGCGATCCTCGCTCAACCAACCGTCTGTTTCGATTTTGCAGACGTCGTTATAAACCCGGCGGGTGAACGTATAGGTGTAACCCTGATGGTACTTAACGCCATCGATGGTTATGCCATCCGAAAACGGCGCAACATTGATGGTGTGCATGATCAAATCATCGAGATGGTCCGTCAGTCCGGCCGAGCGGCGCTGACGCTCCAGCTCCTGCTCGGCGAAGCGCGCCTCACGGCCAGCATGCTGCGCCTTCTCGAGCCGCCGCAACTCGGCGTCGACCTTGGCCTTCTGCTCCTGGCGGATACGCGCCACGACCTCGGGCGGCAAGCCATAGCGCTCATTGCCCGGTTCGTCCGCCGCAGCCGGCGGCGGGTTCACACCCCTTCTCGCGTCCCGCTCGGCATCACGGGCTGCCGCGTCGCGGTCAAACCGCGCCAGGCGTTCTTCTGCGGTAGCAGCCATTTAGACAAACGTCCATTGAGAGCCCGGGTAATTCACGCTGGCGCCTGACACCAGAATTGGCCAGCCGGTGTTGTCACGCGCGATCACATCGCCAGGGCGGATCTTAAGAACGCCGCGACTAGGGATGAACAGCCGGCCATCGCGTTTGAGGAAACAGCTCGGATCGTCGACCACCGGAATGATCAGCAGGTATTGCCCAGTCAGCGAGGTTGTGGCGGCCGGATTGATCACCAATGTGCCGGCGCTGTACGACACGACGTAAGCCTGGGAAGGGATGCCGGCACCGATCACCGTGTCGCCCTGAGTAATCGACGCCAACGGCGCACCAGCCACAAAGGTCACGGCGGTGATCGTCGTCGAGCCGGCGGTCGTGCCGGTCGCCACGACACCCGTCGGTCCCGGTGAGTCGGGCACCTGCGGCGCACTCGGCGTACCCCTTTGCGCCGTCCAATTGTCGGAGGCGAGCGAGGTCTCGAGGTTTCCCAGGTCGGTATCGAGCGTCGCGCCGCCGGGGAAGTACTTCAGCGCGACGAGCGAATTGTTGGCATTGCTGCCGAAGGTATGCAGCGCCATCAGGCGTCCTCGGCGATCTTGCCCCAGGTCGCCTTGTCCTCGTCGGACAGGCTCTCCCACGGCGCATTGGCGGCCGGGGCCGCGTGCTTGATGTAGCTCTCATAGAGCTTCTTGCCGGCCGCCTCAGACGCCGCTTGCTGGCGGGCCGACGGTGCGGGCGCCGAATCCGGCTCGTGCGCCGAGGGCATTGATCTCGAGCTGCTCTCAGCCATCACCCACCTCCAGAAGTCCAGGCCTGCAGGATGGGCAGGGCGGTTGCGAGTTGTGCGTCAAGATCACCGGCCATCGACGCGGGACCGCCACCAACTGGCGCGGTGTTGACGCCATGCAAGGCCAGCCGCAGGTTTGCCTGCGTCAGCGGATAGCCGCCCGGCACCAGGATGCCGACCGGGCCGGGACCCACCGGCCAACCGCCGGTCGTCGCCATCGGCGAGAGGCCGGCGATACCACCGAGCAGCGTCCCACCGGTACCGACCACGTTCACCTGCGGACCCGGCTGCGGCCGGAATACACGCTTCTGCGCCCCGGCCTGGGTCATTGCCCCGGCGCCGTCCGGGTACCAAGCGCAAGTAAGCTCGTACTGAAGAAAGTAGGCCATGCGGACTCCTTACCCGAAGGTCGCGCTAAACGCCGAGGCGCACTCAATGCGCGCTACGAAGTTGGAGTTGAGGATCATCGCGCCGATGAATGCTTTCCACGCCGCGGTGCGCAGCTGGTTTACCGGGTCGATCTTCTCGGCGGCGTTCAGATAGCTGTATTCGATGTTTTCGAGCTCGACGACGGCGAAGGCGCCCTGGCCGAAGACGAAGACCGTGTGCACCGTTACGCCGACAGCGGGCGAGGCGGGCGGCACCTGCGGCATGCCGATGCCGGTGAGGTTTACCGTCGTGTTGCTGGGTAACTGCACGGCCTGACCGGCAAGCGGACCCGAGGTCGGACCGCCCGGGATGCCGGTGGCCAGCGCCAGGGCCTGTGGGCTCGTCGTCAGCCCAACATAGACGTTCCAAGTATAGCCAGCCACGTTTGGGGTGGTGATCGGGATGTTCTGGCCCGCGGTTACCGCGGTACCGGCCGAGACCGCGCAGATGTAGGATTCGTACTGATTCTGCGTGTCCGAGCCGGTGACGATAACGAAGTAAGTGCCGGCGGCAAATCCCGATCCGGTTCCGGTTGGGGTTCCGACAGTATATGCAGTGTTAGCAGCACCGAAGAAACTTGGCGTCATATTAGAGCGGCAGAAGCGAATACTACTCCACTCCCCAACTTCATTATTATAAAGTCTATTTATGTCGGAGTAGGACCAAGCATTGACAATCGTCGGGTTCTGCCGCAGGTCCGCGAGGGCGAGACCACGACCTACTGCCACGTAATGCTCATTGGCGCGTGGGTTCGTCGATGCTCTAGATCCGCCCTCGCGGATATCGGTCTTGATTTGCGGCTCGGTCGACGCGTCAAAATAGGGGGCGCCGATGTCATCGAGCGCCGCCTGGGTTCGAATGATCGTGTAGGGATCGAGGACGTCGCCGGCAACGAGGTTGGCGCGCGACCCGCGCAGGTTCGGGTAATTGACTTGCGTGGCCCCCATCAACACCAAAAAGTCGTTGCGCTCGAGGCATTCGCCGACCTGATAGCCGAGCATCCGCTTGGCTTGCTGGAAGGGGTCGTGAAAGATCGTCAGTTCGGCCACATCGGTGATGACGACCAAGCCGGCCCACTGTTGTGCAGTGCCGATCACTTGTTGGATCGTCAACTGCTGCGAGGGCGGTGGAACGCCCTCTGCGATCGGACCGTATGGCAGCGGCAAGCGCTGGTAGCGGGTCGCTGACCAGGTATTACCCCGGCCCCGCGGGATGCGCTTTCGTTCGCCAAATTGGTGGATCACCAGCCGGCGCTGCGCGATTGGCAGCACTTCCTCGGCTAGATAAGCAAGGACGTCACCTTGTAACGAACCAGCAGTGGTTTGCGCCATTTATGGCTCCCGATGCGGGAGCCGCGGCGCGGCCCCCTTAAATAAGGACGCCCCGCAAGTGCTCGTAGCCGCGCCGCGCCGCGGCGGTGCGAGAGGGTGCCGCGACATTGCCGCGGCCGCCCGGCGGGCGAGCTCCGTTAGCTGCCTGCACGGCAGCGGCCTGGTTGGTCTGGCGGGTCCGAGCGGATTTGAGATTGCGGCGGGTTGCCTCACCAACCGCCTTGTCGAGCAGATCGATTCGGGAAACTCCGGGATATTGACGGTGGAGCTGCTCGACCTGATCGGCAAAGCGCTGCAGGCGAGGATTGTCAGCCAGCTCGCGGTCATAGGACTGCCGATCAGCGGCGTCCCATACCTGAACTTGCGTAAGCTGGATGGCTTGCTGCACCTCGCGACGGGTGCGTTCGGAGTAAAATTGACTGACGCGAGCGGCGGCCTCATGCGGCGCCAGCATCGCGACTTGCTCGAACATCGCTTGTTCTTCGCGGCGCTGCTGCTCGGCAAGCTGCTCAGGGGTAGGGCCGCGTGGCTGCTGCTGCTGCCGCTCGAGCGCATCAAGGCGCTGCCGCAGATCGCGGTTTTCGCGAGTGATATTGTCCCACCGGGAGGTACCACTCGTCGGCCTTACATGCCGCGTCGGCCCGGTTTCAGCGGGCCTTTCTTCTTCAGCTTCGCTAGCGGTGTCGGGAGCTTCCCGCTGCGATCCGCGATCGCCGTCATCGGCGCTGTCTTCCGGCGCCCCGGCATCGGGCTCGTCGTCTCTAATGAAATCCTCTTCGGCCTGCGTGCCATCGTCGAGCGGCTCCGGCACCGATCCTGACGGATCGGAATTGCGATCTTCAGACACCTCTTCCACTCCAACGGGGACTGCCGTCTGCCCCAACCGATGCCCACTACCGTCAGGGGCGACCGAGGGGGAAATTCTATCCGCTCAACATTTTACGATTGTCAAGAAATTTTCTCCTTAACAGCCCGAGATGCGCCGTACATATCTGCGCATATGGACGTATCTGGCGTTACCCCAATTCAGCTAAGAATACCCGATGCTCTCATGCTACGTATCGACAAATTGCGACTATCCCTCATGGTGCCACCCAATCGGTCGGAATTGATCCGTCACCTTCTGCTGGTCGGCTTGGAAGTGGTGGAAAAGGACCAAAAGAAATGACCGATATCCTGGAATTCCGGATCAATCGCATGAGCGAAGAAGATTACAAGCGCGAGCGCGAGCGCATTCGTTCGACTTATGGCGACAGCGGGATCGAAGCTGCCGCTAAACGCGACCAAGCGCTCGCCGCCCTGATGCATCGCAGCGGCTGGACCCAGGAACAGTTGGCGCAGGAGGAAGGTCTGTCACGGCCACGAGTGACACAAAGACTGACGTTTGGCCGGTTTCTTGATTTTGTTACCAGTGGTAACAATTCCCAAAACCTGCCCAAAAACCTCACGGAGAGGCGTTTCCGAGGTTATTGGGAGCAGACCGAAAAGGATCTCGACGAGCGCTTCCGCTTCCGCGAAGTCGGCCGCCTAATCAAAGATGAACTAACCGCAATCAAGGATCGTGGCGAGCCGCTGACCAAACCAATTATCGAGGGATTTGCCGACGGCGAATGGCATGCCATCGCGACCATCGCGCGCAACCTCGAAGTCGAGCCGATCCGCGTCGAAAACGTCATCGGCCGAATGCGATCATCCAACAAACAGCCCAACCCAGAATTCAGAAAGACAGGCGCCGCGCGGCAAGTCCGCATGTTCCGGCCCGAAAAGATGATCAGCTCGCATGAGCTGGCAACAAAACTTTGGCCCATCATCAAAAGCCTAGTGCAGGAAGGCAACAAGCATATGGCCACAATGTCACCAGACGCCGTGGCCCGAAATGCCCGCCAACTGCAACAGCTTCTCGATGAATGGACGAAGTAGCGGTGA